>Ga0310691_10000675_pt1 | contig 59822 bp, 33 predicted proteins | sample 176DNAGHGlowgp2_FD_203887 | JGI IMG/M metagenome (GOLD analysis project Ga0310691, IMG submission 203887) | Sheep rumen microbial communities from Palmerston North, Manawatu-Wanganui, New Zealand - 1766 DNA GHGlow gp2 (v2) (version 2) | ecosystem: Host-associated > Mammals > Digestive system >... | reverse complement strand
AAGAAGCGCAGAGAACATAGCCGGGGGCCATCACGGGGCACCAGCCACGGGCATCTGCGGGGACGCGGATGCCTCCATTGCCGCCGCGCCGGAACGGTCGAGATGAAATTTTGGTGCGGTCGCCGTGCTTAATAAATCTATACGTAATCAAAATTATTAAAAAAAATGTATTTTTGCACCCTGACAATTTTGTCAGTTTTAAAGAAACAAACCATATTAAATGCCTAATAACCAAAACGATAGCAAGAAAGAGGAGATTTTAAACGCAGCGGAAAGGGAGTTCATGCAGCACGGATATGCAGGGGCGAGAACCGTGAGCATCGCCAAGCGTGCCGGCGTCGGGCATCCACTACTGCACTATCACTACAAGACGAAAAAAGAACTTTTTAAATTCGTGGTACTCCGGAAAATTGACCTATTGCGCCAAACCGTGATGATGTCGTGGGATGAATCAGACAGCGGCTTTCTTGAAAAGTTATCTGCCACCATCGGGAGGCATTTCGACTTTGTGAAGGAGAACGCCGACTACTTGCGATTTCAGTTTCAAGAGATGGAACTATATCCAGAGATATTCACCGACATCCAAACGAAGACAGCTGAAGAGATGAACCATTTTCTGGAAAAATTACAGGGCGAGATCGACAAGGCCACCGCAAAGGGCGAAATACTGCCCATCAGTGCCCGTCTGCTGCTGGAAGATATCATCTCCGTGAATCTGTTCGTCCTTACCTGCGCCCCCCTCATCCGCAAAATCGGACAAACCGACTGCAATGAAACATACTATGAGAGACGGAAAGCAGAAAACATACTCCTCATCGCAAGTCGAATAACACCAATCCCTAAAGGAGAACAGGCATAAACGCTTAACCTAAAAAATCGTATTTTCGCACCCCAATTTAGAATATGAACAAAAATATAAAAACAGGTATCGACATTGGTTCCACAACGGTGAAAGTTGTGGTACTAGACACCGACAACCACGTTATTTCCAGTGATTACCGGCGGCACAACATGAACGTCCGCGAGACGGTACAAACAGTGCTGAAACCTATCGCTGAACGCTTCACTGACGCACAGCTTCAGATCGCCATCACCGGCTCTGTAGGCATGGGCTATGCCGAACTGTGGGGTTTCCCGTTCGTTCAAGAGGTAGTTTCCGCCGCAACGTTGGTAAAAGAGTCCTACCCGCAGACCCGCACGTTTATTGACATCGGCGGAGAGGACAGCAAGATGATTTTCTTCGGTGAAGGCCGGATGCCCGACATCCGCATGAACGGCAACTGTGCGGGAGGCACCGGCGCCTTCATTGACCAGACCGCCAGCTTGCTGAATGTGGATACTGGCGAGCTAAACACCCTGGCGGAACAGGCCCAACGTGTCTATCCCATCGCATCGCGTTGCGGTGTATTTTCCAAAACCGACATCCAGAATCTATTGTCTCGCAACGTCAGCAAGGCGGATGTTGCCCTTTCTGTGTTCCATGCGGTATGTCTGCAAGTACTTGGCACACTCTCCCGCGGTGTTGATGTGCAGGCTCCTGTTTTCTTCTGCGGCGGCCCGTTTGCATTCCTGCCCAAGTTGAAACAGGTTTTTTTAGAGAATCTACAACTTACCGATAACGATTGCGTTGCGGTGACCGACGCGCGCGTGGTTCCTGCCCATGGCGCTGCCCTGATGTCGCGAACCGCATGCCCCTCCCCTATCCCGATGGCTGATTTCATCGCCACCATCCAAAACCAAGCCATGGGCGATGAGTCACGGCTGCTGGCGAACCGTTTAGACCCGTTATTTGAGGACAACCAGCATTTTGAGCAATGGAAAGCGGAGAAACAGAACTTCTTCGTATCCCGTGTGAATTGGGATGAGGTGAAGAGCAACGAGGTATTCCTCGGCATCGATTCCGGCTCAACAACTACCAAATTCGTAGTGTTGGATGCGGAAGGAAGAATCCTTTTCTCCGACTACCGATCCAACAACGGCAACAGTTTCGAGGCCTTCCATAGTGCGTTGAAACGGTTCGCGCAGGAATGCAAAGACCACGACTTCGAGCCAAACATCCTCAACAGCGCAGTCACCGGCTACGGTGAAAATCTGTTAAAAACGGCCTTCGGGCTGCACCACGGTGTGGTGGAGACGATGGCGCACTACTTAGGCGCAAAGCGCGTTTCCCCTGAAGTTTCCTTCATCTTGGATATCGGCGGCCAAGACATGAAAGCCATCTTTGTTGAAAATCAAGCTATCAGAAGACTGGAAATCAATGAGGCCTGTTCTTCCGGATGTGGATCTTTCATTGAAACCTTTGCCAAGATGTTGGGTTATACGGTGGCTGACTTTGCCCGTATTGCCTGCGAGGCGAAGCATCCCTACGATTTGGGCACCCGCTGCACCGTTTTCATGAACTCCAAAGTGAAACAGGCCATGCGCGAGGGCACCTCCGCGGAAGACATCTCCGCCGGATTCGCCTACTCCGTTATCAAGAACTGCCTGTTCAAAGTGTTAAAATTACGAAAAATCGAGGAACTCGGCGACAAACTGGTCGTGCAGGGCGGAACATTCAAGAATCTCGCGGTGGTGCGTGCCCTGGAGCTGCTTACCGGCAAGGATGTCCGTTTTTCCGACATCCCCGAACTGATGGGGGCCTACGGCTGCGCCCTCTATGCCCGCGAACAGGAAGTCACCAAAGTACTCACCCTAGACGACCTGCTCTCCATACAGCAATTCGAAAACAAGCAGCAGGTTTGTCCCGGCTGCCCGAACCATTGCACGGTGCTGGAGTACCACTTCTCCAACGGACAGACTTTCTATTCCGGCAACAACTGCGAAAAGATATACGCCAACCACTCGGAAGTGAAAAGAAAAGGGTCGAATCAGCATCACCGGCGGCTGAAAATGCTGTTCCTGCGCCCGATACTGAACGATGCCGGCGGAAAACCCGTGATTGGCATCCCCCGCGCACTCGGCATGTTCGAACTGTATCCCTTCTGGCACGCGCTGTTCCGTACTTGCGGCATCCGCACAATATTGTCAGGACCTTCCACGGTAAAACAGTACGAAAAGGGCATCCATACGGTGATGTCTGAAAATATATGTTTCCCGGCAAAGCTGATGCACGGACATGTATTCGAACTCGCAAAGCAGGGGGTTGACCGTATCTTCTACCCCTTCATCGTCATGGAGGCGCCCTCCGACAGCGCGGCCCGCAACAGCTACAACTGCCCCGTGGTGGCTGGCTATTCCGATGTGGTGCGCAACGCCATTGACACGGAAGAACGGTTCGGCATCCCGACCGATGCGCCCATCATCTCCATGAATAACGAGGATTTCTTGCGAAAAAGCTGTGTCAAATATCTGAAAACCTTAGGGATAGACAAAAAATTGGCCAACAAAGCCGTGGATGCGGCTATCACCGCACAGAAAGATTATTTGGAGGAACTGCACACGGAAGCCGTTGAGATTGTGGCAAAAGCGAAAAAGCAGGGCCGCATGGTGGTGGTACTGGCAGGTCGCCCCTACCACTCCGACCCGCTCATCCAACACAAAATCTCCGACTGCATATCCGATATGGGCATCGACGTGGTCACGGAATTTGTGGCGGGTGAAGAGGATACGGCAGTCTATAAAGAGTTGATGTCCGTCACGCAGTGGACCTACCCGAACCGTGTCTTCAAAGCGGCACACTATGTTGCCAACAGCCCTGACAACGTGCATTTCATGATGATCACCTCTTTCGGCTGCGGCCCCGACGCGTTCATCATCGACGAGACCCACGACATCCTCGACCGCAAGGGCAAGAGTTTCACGCTGTTGAAGGTTGATGATGTCAACAATATCGGTTCGTTGCATTTACGCGTGCGCTCGATGGTGGAGAGTCTGAAGTTCAGCCACCAGGAGAAGATCGACAAACCTTTCATCACAACCCCACCCTTCACGGATGCCGACCGCCGCCGCACCATCATCGGACCTTATTTTGCCGGCGGATATTCCGAATTTATCCCGACCGTATTCAAGATGGCCGGCTACAACCTCATCAACTTGCCGCTTGGAGACAAGGAATGTGTCGATTTGGGCTTGCAATACGCCAACAACGAGGTCTGCTACCCCGCCACCATCGTGGTGGGCAGTCTGCTGAAAGCTTTACGCAGCGGAGAATATCCGTTAGACGAAACGGCGGTCATCATCACCCAAACTGGGGGACAATGCCGTGCCACCAACTACATCATGCTGATTAAGAAAGCGTTAGTAGCGGCCGGTTTCGAAAACGTCCCTGTTTTGTCATTGGCCTTAGGCAACACTTTGGCTAACGAGCAGCCGGGGTTCACCTTCAATGCCAAAGACTTGGCATTGCCTTCCATCAACGCGCTGCTCTATGCCGACTGTCTGTCACGAATCTACTATGCCTCGCGGCCGCGTGAGAAACAACCCGGTATTGCGAAAGAGCTGCACCAGAAGTACATCGACCTGTGCCTTCCGCTCATCGAAGCCCGCGACTACCGTGGCATGAAGCGGCTGTTGAAAGAGGCGGTGGCGGAATTCACTGATAACATAGACACCACAAAGAAACTCCCGAAAGTGGGTGTGGTGGGCGAAATCTACATCAAATACAACTCCTTCGGCCATCTCAACGTCTTGGATTGGCTTGCCGAGCAAGGGGTGGAAGTGGTGGCTCCGTCCATCTACAACTTCTTCATCAACAGTTTCGTGAACCGCCACATCAACAAGGAAAACCACATCAAGCCCGTGGAGCTGCCGCTCTTCTTGACCGATGTGGTCTATAAGCTCATTTTCCGCTACGCCAAATCCTACGACAAGGTCTGTCAGGATTTCCCGTTCTATCGTCCTTTCGCAGACATGTTCCATGAGGCGAAATTGGCCTCCCGTATCATCAACATGGCGGCAAACTTCGGCGAAGGGTGGCTGATTCCAGCGGAAATGTCCTCTCTGGCGGAAGACGGTGTGAAGAACATCATCAGCTTACAGCCGTTCGCCTGCATTTCCAACCACATCATCTCCAAGGGTATAGAAAAGAAAATGCGAAAACTCTACCCCGATGTGAACCTGCTGTTCCTCGACTTCGACGGGGGGACCTCCGAAGCCAATGTGTTCAACCGGTTGCACTTCTTGATTGAGAATAATTAAAACGCAACAGAGGCGCCAATTGTGTGTCTCTATCAATGAATAATAGCAAAACGGAGTCGTTGTTTCAACGACTCCGTTTCACATTTTATATTCACTAAAACTACCTTATGATAGTGAGAGAACCATTATAAGTAATGGTTTTCGCTTTTCCTTTATAGTGGAAGGTGTAGAAATAGGTGCCATCGGAGAGGCCGGAACCATCAAAGATCTGTGAACCGGGATAAATAGTGCCATCGTTGGCATAGGTGTCGTAATTCTTCGCATCATACACCTTGTTTCCCCAACGGTCGTGAATCATCAGACGGTTATTGCGGTAGCCATCAGGATCTTCCGGATTGACATTCGTGTTCAGATTCTCAATGGCAAAGACGTCGTTTATACCATCACCATTCGGTGTGATCACATTAGGGAAGATAAGATCCTGCTCAATAACCACCGTATGGGTAATCTCACTGGAGCAGCCCGAATTGCTTTCCACATGCAGCGTGACATTGAAATCTCCCCATGTGGTATACGTGTGCGGGTCATCGAAATGGGTTGAATCGATGGTGCCATCACCGAAATCCCAGTAGAAGCTTCCCGAGCCACCAGTCACGATGCTTGGGTCAGCATAGTTGACAAAGTTCACCACGCCGCCATTTTCATTCAACATGGAAATAGCCGGATCAGCTTCAAATTCTGCCAATGGTTGAGGATTCACCTCGATATAGTTCCACATGGTGATAGAGTCACGGCAACCGTCCGGGGTGATCATTTTGACTGCAACGGAATACAAGCCCGGATCCTTCAGTTGGAAGGTAGGAGAGGTCAGCGTGGAGCTATATGCTGTATTCAAATTCCCAAAATCATCAATCGTCATAATATACCACGCAAACGAGCTCCCCTCGGGCGTAGAATTGTTCTCTATACGGAGATTCAATGGAGCACAGCCCGAGAGTTCCGGAAGGTCAAAGTTCAGAATAGGTTTCTCGAACATGTCAAGATGGATGGTGTCACTGCCCTCGCAAGTCAATCCGGACTCACTTGTTGTGGCAATATGTACGAAATAGTCACCGGCGGTCAAAGCTTCAATTGTTTTTGTTTCATCACCAGTGCTCCAATGATAAGCGGTAGTTTGTCCTTCTGCACCATCCTGATCGTAATGGGGATCCAGCACAGTGATATCGCCGTAGCAAATATTGAAATCCGGACCGAGATTGGGTTCGGGATGACCAACAACTTCCATGTGGTTGACCGTGTCATATATGCAGCCCAGTTCATCCTGCACATAAATCGTGTATTCGATTTGACCGGCTGAATCCGGGATAACGGTGGGGCCGTTGGCACCAGGGCCTACCACCCATGCACTATCAACCAGTACCTGATAAGACCAGTCTTGCGGCAACAAAGAGGGGTCAAGGGCGATTTCCCATTCGGTCATCCAACCGTTATCAATACTATAGCCGTCCATGACCTCAAGGCTCCACGTACCGTTCATCGGGCAACCGATGAGATTGGCGAAAGAGCCATCAGGATGATAAACATTTGTCATAGCAGCCACATTTGTGGAATCCACAATAGAGTTACTGATTGAAGAAGTGTTATACACATAGTCCCCCGATGCATACTGGTAACCTTGGTTGGTAGCATTTGACCAGCAATAATTCCAAGGGGTACCCATAGCATTATGAGAATCATTGGGGTCACATTTATTGCTTGCCCCATCATCATCGATAACAATTCCAAAATGGGCACTTCCTGAACCTGAACCATTCCATCCCCACTCAGATGCTGGAATCTGGCTGGAACAACTGGAAGAACCACCACTCATCTTTTTCAAGATAGAAACATATTGTTGGTTCGGGCAAGTTAATCTAATCCAAATGTCGCCGATGAAGGAGTGCTCAATTTTGACTCGAACAAACAGAATATCATTGGCAGACTGGATGGTTGAGGAAGGAGAGAAGCTGGTGAAGGTCACCGGTGAAATGTATGAGCATGACGGCGGGTTGCCACAAGGCTGTCCATCGGGCAAGAAGATGGTGTCCGTCACTGACAAAGCAGTAGCCTGTTCGCTACCCACAGTATCAACTTGCAGAGCAGAAAGAAAGTCATAACCCACCGTAAGTTCCACTTCACTTCCGGAACAGACAGAAGGGAAGTCGAGCACCTCGCGAATCGGATTGGAAGAAGTCCGCACACGGAATGTATAAGGGATGTAAGACTCACAGCCCGCACTGTCTGAGATACTGATGGCCACATCGTAACCACGGCCTTCCGGGAATTGATAGTCAATTGCATTACCGCCCAACGAATCAATCACTTCCCAACTCATGTCCCAATGGAACGTACAGGTGGCGTCATCCTGATGATAACTGTAGTCATTGTCCAGATATTCACCGCGCGCCACAAGATGGATTACATCATACGGGCACACATCCAAATACAGGTAACCATCATCCTCCAGATGAGGGATTTTACTGGAAGCCGTTGTATCTATCGCCACGTTTATACGCTGGCACGGACGCACACAGTCTGTAGTGATGGCAAAACCGGCGCCTTCAGCAGAAGCGTCTGTCTTAAAGCGGATAGTCAAACATCCGGAAGTGTTATATACCGTAGCGGCATACGACAATGTGGGTGATGTAATGGAGTCTGTGATGCAGTTTGTCAAAGCCACCAACAGAGGGTCGTTGATTGAGGAACCGTCGTAAATGAACAGCGTATCCGAACAATCAACATCAAACGACGCCAGATCCAAATTCACACGCACGGAGTGATTATTCGCGTCATTGGAACAGATGGTGACATAGTTGTCCATATTGGGACTGTAGTTCCCGTTCAGGCCACCGTTGTCATAGACTGACACGGAGCAACCTGTCACAGAAGTCTGCGTGCTCACACCCAAGGTGATCACTTGGGCATTCATGGCAAACACACCACACAATAAAGCAAAGAGAGATAATATCTTTTTCATTTTTCCCGAATTTTCTTAAAAACCATGCTGATGTAAATGCGCATTGAGTCGCTCCTCCCAAGTCACCTTGGGTAGTACGACCACATAATATCCACTGCGGCGCAGTTTGAAGAGGTTGTAGCGGTAGTCATCTTGCGGGAGATTCCACTTGTAGGGGTTCACATAGCCCTTTTGGATAATATCTTCCTCCAAATAGGTCATACCTTTAGGCAGATATTGCTCCAACGGGCCCATTTGCTGGAAGTTGCCATCCCAAAGTTTGCTTGTCACGATGGCGTAATTAAACATAGTGTAGTTCACACGAACCAGCTCAGCCGGATTGTTCGCCCGCAAATCCTCCACTTTGGCGGCCGTGAGTTCCTCCGACAACTGGGGAGTCACATAGTACTCGCTCATTGGAATATGCTGCTGAGCGAAACTGATGAGCATCACACTCATCATCACCATTGTCAATACTGTCTTTTTCATTTCTGTATGTTTTATTCTTTATTACTTCCTTTACAAAAAAATTCCCTTTTCGTTTTTTTTGTCGCACCAACCCTTCACTTCGTTACATTAAAAATCACTTTTTTTTATTTTTTTACTCAACAGCGTGTATATCAATATATTACACCCTGTTTTTTTTATTTATACAACAAATATTTTTCCCTTACCAGCCTGAAATTTTCCAAAGCAGGCTTCCAAGAGGCACGGATTTCCTTTTCAGTAAGGCCCGCTATGATTTGTTCACGCAGACGGGCAGTGCCAGCCAGTTTATCGATGAATTTATTGCCGAGGAAAAAATGTTCCTTGTCTGTAGAGTTTTGATAGGCGGTGAGCAGATACGACAGATTGAGGCGGCCGGATTCATTCATGCCCTTCACCGCTTCATCGTGAAGCAGGAAACCACGGCATTCCTTGTCTTTGAATGGCGGGTTCTCCGATACGCCGGGTATAGCATGCGGGGTGAACCGATAGTCGCCAGTCTGGAGCTGCGGGGCACCATACATTTCGAACGGATGGTTAGTGCCGCGCCCCACGCTGACATTTGCGCCTTCGAAGAAGCAGAGTGAAGGATAGAGGAAAATAGCCTCCGGCGTCTGCAGATTCGGTGACGGGGCGACCGGCAGCTCATAGCGGGTCTCATGCGTGTAGCCCTCCAACAGAATCACTTCCAAATCGCATTGAACACCGTTGTCCAGCCATTTTTCCCCATTGATCATCCGCGCATACTCCCCTATTGTCATGCCGTAGACTACCGGTACCGGATGCATTCCCACGAACGACTTGTATTCCGGTTCCAGCACAGGCCCATCCACATAGAATCCATTGGGGTTCGGGCGGTCAAGAACAATCACCTTGATCTGGTTTTCGGCGGCCGCTTCCATCACGTAGTGCAATGTGGAAATATATGTGTAGAAACGACAGCCCACATCCTGCAAGTCAAAAAGCAGAATGTCAACATCTTGCAATTGTTCGGCAGTAGGTTTCTTATTCTTGCCGTAGAGAGAAATCACCGGAAGACCAGTAAGCGGATCCTTTCCTGAGACGATAGTCGCGCCCGCTTCCGCCTGTCCGCGGAAACCGTGTTCCGGACAGAAAAGCTTCACAAGACGGACTTTTTTGGAGAGAAGCGTGTCCACGAGATGGGTGTGTCCGACCACGGAGGTCTGGTTGCCACACAAGGCCACCCTTTTCCCCTCCAGCAGCGGCAAGTAACGTTCCATGCATTCGGCACCCGTACGCAACACCTTTTCAGATGCCGGCTTCACAGACACTTTCACCGGCTCCGAAGAGTTGCCCTGCGCACACGCATTCGCAAGGAACATTATACACAACGCCATCAAAAAAGGCACACTTTTCATATATCAAAAAGAAAAAGAAAGCTACCCCGAAAGGTAGCTTCTTCTGTTAAGAAGCGATTATTTTTCAACAACCATCTTCTTGGTTAATACAACATCCTTATAATGCAACGTATAATAGTAAATTCCCGCAGCAAGACCGGAAGTGTTCACGTCCAAATAATTGGTGCCCAATTCAGCCTCTTGTATCGTGGTGAAGAGCACTTGGCCCGCGGCGTTGGAAATCTCAAACGTCACCTTCGCAGGTTCAGGAATAGAGTACGGAATCCGGGTGTTCAAGACAGCGGGGTTAGGTTCATTCTGTCCAAGATAGACACCCTCTTCGGTCTCGAAATCAGGAATGCTCACATTCGTGCAGGAAAGCACGCGCTTGGTGTTGTTATATTCGTACTTATCATCCGAAATCATCACCGTAGCCTTGACCTCCCAGTTTTGAGTCAGGTTGGTGACCACAAAATCATGGGTGCTGGTATAGACCAACGTGTCACCCGGTTCAAGGTGGTGGACGATGTGTTCGGTCGCTGTCACAATATCGTTACCTGTTCCTACATAGAACATCACATTAAACGTGTCAACGCCCGAATTACCGTTATTGTAAAATTCAACAACCGGGTTAATCACACTGTTCACCGTCAGACATTCCGTCGAAACCGACTTGTCTTCAGGATAGATGATGCGGCTGACCGCCATATCGGGTTTACCGACAATAAGGTTGATATCATCGATACTCGGGTCAATCTTATTGCGTTGTCCTGTAACCGTGAATCTGAGGCGAGCCACCTCATCCACCGTATGAAGGACGATGAGATGCTCTCTCCACACGTCATTACCACCAGTTTGTCCACCATCCGCTTTCGTGAGTTCTTGAATCGTTTGATAATAACTACCGGAACCTGTCTCCACACTCATTTCGAAATCAGCATTGGAGGCGCCAGCGAAATACTTGTAGAAATAGAGTTCAGCAGGATACTCATGATTATAGTGCATGTTGACACATCCGCTGGTCAAAGCGGTCCACTTATTCTGGTTACCCACACCATTCGAACCAGGAACAGAGGCATAACCTCCAAAGTTTTCTTGGTAAGTGCCGGCAAACGTGTGGTCATGAGCAGGACCGCCGCCCACACCATTGTTCTGAGATGCACCGACAAACTCTTTCCATTGGTAGCTAGGATGCGACCCCGTGACCTCCCAATCTAACGGCAGCTGAGGATCTTCCGATGTGCTGCTCGGGGAGAACGGCTCCACAAACGGTAATTGTGAAACGGTCAAGTCGCTCACCACCGCTTCCGCTGAACGTGTGTTGTTGGTGATGTACTGGTCGCCAGCATAAGTAAGCTGAACAGAGACATTATAGTTGCCCAAAGCACTGAGATCCACATTCGGGATAACAACCATCATTTCGCTGTTAGGTGTCAAGACACCGCTCTGCTCCGTCTTAGTGTAGGTGGCCGGAACAGCTCCCGTGATGGTAGCGGTAATCGTCATCGGATTGTCTGCCGAAATCGTCTGGGTCTCCGTACCATAGTTGCGTACATACACACGCAGTTTGGCGTCAGAGTCAGCGCAAACGTCCCCGACTGGATGCACAATGGCAGGAATACCCAAGTCAACCTGCATCGGCGCACTCAACAGAACGGTATAGTCTTCGGTTTCACCTTCTGAATTGTAGAAACCGCACGGGCTGTTCACGTTGCTGGCGGCACAAATCACGCGCATACGGGTCAAGCCAATATCCGCATTGGTCGGGATATTCACGAATGTGGTGGTAGTCGCATTCGTATCTCCTGCAGGGATAGAGGTGGTTGAGAGCACTGTCTCGTTCACCTCGTCGAAGTCGCCGTCACGGTTATAGTCTATGTATGCCCGTTTATAAACAGCCTTCGTAGTCGATCCCGTGAATGCATGGGAGATGGAAAGGGTGTACTCCTGACCCAGAATCACTTCAACAGGAGCCACAGTCTGTGTATAGTCAGTATACATGCCGTTTCCGGGAGTCGCAGGATGGTTGGTGTAAGGTGCGGCCGTACCGTTGTTCAAAGCCGCAAAGGTAACATTGGAGATATGGGCACCATCAGCGGTTATCAACGGACGTGACATACAAGGATCCTCGGCACTCAGATAAATAGTGGTGGTATCATTATTGTGATACGTATCCGAAGAGAGTCCCGTGTATGCTCTGAAACGGGTTGGCATGTAAACGCTGGTCAAGTCGGCGTTTGTGGTAAACGTCATGTTAGCCGTCGCACCAGAAGCCAAAGAGCCGCTATAGTTCTGGGTCACAGGCGTACCGTTTGCCAGTTGGTAGGAGACAGGGAAGTTCGAAGCGGACTGTGTGCCGAAGTTCTGCACAGTGACCGTCACGGTCTCACTGTTCGTGAACAAGTTGTTCTGCGTAACAGGAGCGACGATGGCTACCACACCCACATCGTGTTGCGGAACCGTGGTGTTAATCGTAATCGTCGCCTTCGGGGACTCGCAAGTGTAATTCATCTTGAACATCGTGTTCAAACGATAGCTGGAAGCCGAGAAATTCGTGGCAGCAGTCAATGCGGTATTTTGCGCTTTGGTCAGCACCTTCTTGGTCGAGTTCGTCATTTGGGAGTTGGTGAACTTCGGAGTGGGGTTGATACCGTAATTCGTGATACAGCTGGCATCACCACAATTGTGCTCGGCATAGAGGAACAGGCCTTCACCGGTATAGTCGAAACCACCGTTCACCGGGAAACCAACCCAACCTAACTGATCGAAATACATCTCGCCATCAAACACCAAGGTAGCGTTCGAGGTCTCCGCCGGCCAGTTCACTGAGGAGTTTCCTGTCGCAATGGCTTGTGCATCAGCCGTGTTGGCCAACCAGATTTTTATAGGAATACCCACTCCGTTGTTTTCGGTGGCACACACATGGAAGTAGATGCTGTCGATACGACCTTCCGCACCGCCCATATCCTCACGGTTATAGAGAATCTTCGCATAGGAGTGTCCGTTGGAAAGCGTGAACGGAGCTGCATTGGTCTGGTTCGTCACAGCATTACCGTTAGAAACAACCAAGGAGGTATTGAAGCCGGCAGACTCAATACGACCGCTGTAATAATATGTGGTGGGTTCGTAAATCGGGTCGGTGGTGAAGCTGTTACCCTCCGAAATTGCCTGATCGTCGTCAGCGTTCTCATAGAAATAGTAGTGATTCAACGCTGGGGAGTTCGGTGTCACGGTTTGCGTGCCACCGTAAGGCACGGTATATGTCAATGCTTGAGGAGCAACAGGCAATGCAGGGAAATACATGGAACCGCTGATCGTGTCATTGAGCGTGTAAACCGGCAAGTTCGGATCCACCGGAGAAGTATAAATCACATACTGGTAAATCTTGTTCTGAGTCGTTGATCCGAGAAGCAATCCGTTGTCAAAGGTGATTGTATCCTGCTGCAACGAAGAGACAGGCACTGAGATCAGATTGACCCCATTGACATTGGAAGATCCCGTGAAGTGGGCATTCAGGTTGAACGTACCAGCTGGAATCACCGATGTGGATGTGGTATCCTGATTCGTCACAGACACCATCAAGTTCGGGTTCATGGAAGTAGCGCATTGATAGGACACGGGATAAATCAGTTCATCGGTACTGAAATCATATTGCGGGCTAAACGTATTGATAATCACTTTAATACGTTTCGTGATACAGTTACTGGTTTGTGTTTTACCTGAAACCCAATATACAACCGTATCATACAAGTCCGGAGTGGTATAATACTGAGCCGAGGTAGTGGTAGTGTGAATCGGCGTCGCATCATCCTCATTTGCATAGAAGTAGTATTGGGTAATGTCAGACGGACGGTCTTCCACAGCCAAGATCACGTACGGATTGGTATAAGAACCCGTGTAAACAATACTGTCAGGCAGATAAGCCGTGCGGGTGGAGACGAAGCTGCCCGAAATCGTATCATTGCCCGTATAGACAATAGCCTCATTGTTCAGAGTGGTGTAAATCGTGTAATTGAACGTGATATTAGCGGTAGGAGCACTGAAATCGAAAGGTGTGGCGAATTCCACCACTTTCACCTCTTCGGAAGCGAACGTGTCGGCAACCGTATGAGTAACCTCCGTGCCGTTGAACACAGCATGAACCACCACCTTGTTGGCAGGGATCGGAATATTCAACATGTTCTTGATCTGTACTTGGATGTGTTCGTTGTACAGGGCACAACTAGTCGTAGGATACAGAAGCTCTTGGGTTTCCACATCATAGGTCGGGATGTCAGGCACATGGAGACGGATCGGAACTTTCTCACTTCCGCACTCCAAATTGGCGATGGTGAAGCGGGCATTGGGTCTGCTGGAGACGTTGCTGTAATTCCCGCTCATCTGGGCCATGGTGTTGGCCGCTTTCTTCTGGCATAAGGTAGCCGTTGTGTTTGTCCTGTTGAAGACAGGATAGCTGGCGGCACCGGAGACATATTGACCGCAGTTGTTGCACTGGTTGCCGGAACCGGTACAGTAGTCAGCACAATTGGTTTCCGTAAAAACGACCAAATTGCCGCTGCTGAAGTTGAACGGGGTCTGCAAGGTGAAATAGAACCAACCGGTATGGTCGAAATAGACTCTGTCGTCAACCACCAAAGTGGCTCCGTTGATTTCATCATCCCAGTTGACGGTTGTAGAATTGAACGTATTGTCATCCGTGCATTTCATGTAGATCTTCATCGGAATACCGGCAGAGGCGTTGGCATTCGAAGCCGTCTTCACATTAAGCGCAAATTCGGTAATCATACCGTGGGCGCCGAGTTCCTGCTCGAGATAGATGATTCGACCACGGGAATAGCCATTGGTGAACGTGAAGGGATCCGCGCCGGAAGCGGTACCGGTACCTACAATCGCATCTTCAACCGTACCCGGATTGGCCGTGACATAGTATGTGGTGTCAAAATAGATCAACGGGGTAGTGTAAGTATTGCTGTAACTCAACAAATCCCAGGACTCATAGCCCGTGTTGGCATACCATCCAATGACTCCTTGCGGGATGGAGGCAGGAAGCTGTGCGGAGAGCGTGGTGGAAGTGTAGTAGTTCACAATCACCGTGTCAGGGGCAATCGGCAGCGGTGACTTTCCGCGGGAAATCACCGTGACGCCCAATGTATCGTTGAAAGTCAGACGATCTTGATCCAACTTGGTTGACCACACCTTGATCATATAGGTGGAATCATAGTCAATCAGATGGTTCGTGAAATCAAAGATGTTGTTAAAGACAAACACCTTGGTCTCGTGGCTGTGGAGCGTGTCCGTAACATTCTCCGTAACAACAGCTCCGCCGTTAATCGTGTAATGCAATTGGATAGGCGGTACAATGTCCGTAGTACCATTGTTCGTAATCCTCACATTCAGATGTTCATGGCCGAGATCACAATTGGTGACCGGGTGAACCAGTTCCAGAAGGGCCACATCATAAACGAACGGGGTGTCCACCACAGCGCCAATCATGAAGCGACCGCTTGTTTGAGGCACATACGAACCGTTTTGCAGATAATAGAACGTGGAATCGCGGAGCGGAGTCTCCACCTGAGCTGCCAGATAGTTACCATGGGCAAGCATTTCGAGACCCACATAGAATTCACCCACCGTATTGGTCAAGGCGAAGTTGTGGATCGGAATCGTATTCCACGCACCTTGCTGCAGCGTGTTGAAATCCACCAACTCGGACGTAGCCAGAATATTGCCTGAAGCATCCGCCACAAAAGCCTTGAAGCCATTTTCGGGATCAGCAATAAACGTCTGGTCATAGTAATATTTCACTGCCGTCACAGCCAAATCCTCATTGGTTTTGTATCTGACACATGGACGAATAATATTGTTATAGTCGCCAAGGAGAAGAATATCGGTGGTAGTGTCGGCATAGTTCGCCACATTCTGTGTGGTAACCATACGCCAATGCTGGGCATTGTTGATATTGTGCTGGTCAGCGGCAGCGCGGACCTCCACATCTTTCACTTCTGCCACATTGTACGAATGATCCGGGAATGTCACCAACGTTTCCGTGTTATACGGAAGGCTGGGAATTGTCAGGGTGTCATGCCATTGCTCATTCGCTCCCGTGACGTTCAAATAGACCTGCACATTGCTCTGTCCCTGGGCACCTTCATTCTTCACCAATGCACTCACCACGTCACGCATGGAGTACTCGGTCGGAGTCTCACCAGAGCCATAAATCTTGTTGACCGCAATATCATTGTCATACAGGTTTCTCACACGGATGCGGTCAATGTTAATGTTGTTACCTCCCTTTGCATACGCATCGAAAGCGATATAGACACATCCTTGAGCCACATAGTTGGAGAGGTCGAAGGTGTACAACTGCCATTGCGGGACGGTGGCTGTCTGTTTGTAACGTTTCAGCAGGGTATCAGTCTGTCCTTGCGGTGACAGGCAGGTGTACGTGTTTCCTCCGTCTGTGGAAACCTTCACCGTGACACCCTCGGTCGGCTTGTTGGAGGTATTGTCATGTGCGAACCAAATTTCCAGGATGGGGTTCACCGAGTTGTTCAAGGTCACCACTGGCAAAATGGCGCGTGACACGGTGGATGTGCTGAAATTCTTGGAGTTAAAGAACAAACGGCCAATACCATAAACAGGAGCAATAGTGGGGTTAACCCCGGTTCCGTTCTGGAAAGTCCAGTTACCAGCACCTGAAATCTGTTGGATGGTCCAAGTCTGCTGGGTTCCGTTGCTGAAATCCTCCACATAGTCGGGGATGATGGCCTCCACCGTGAATATTTGCGACAGCGTGTCATTATAGTGATTGCCGTCTCCGTTTATAGAAATGGTAATCAAGAAATCAACTGCCTGATTCACAGGAATGTTCACGTTTTGAACCAGCAATTTGTTCATGCTGTTCAACGCCGTGATGGAACCCGTGTTCAGATTGATGTTCTGATCCAAGTTCAAAGCGGTGGATTGCAAATGGATCACCGCAGGGTTGCTGGCAAAATTGATCGTTTGAGCACCCTTGTTTGTAACCTCCACCGTGATGTTATAAGAAGGTTGAGGACATTCACCGAGAACAGGGCTTACCAAAGCGGTGAGCGCGACATCGACGGCAGGGATTGCATCCGCATACGCACCCATATAGGTGACTTCAGAACGGTTCACTCCGCGGATATCCGCCATGACCGCATTATCACGCCAACATTCCAAACCAGAGAAGGAAGAAGGCAGCAACGACTGAGTGTTGTCCGCGAAAGCAGGAAGATAGGATATGTTGTTCGTAAGGTTCGTGTCGGCAGATTCCAACTCACTGATTGAGTTTCTCGCCACGGTCTTAAAGGCCACGACTCCCGAACCAGATACAAAGTCATTGTAACTACCTGCAGCCTTTGAGTTTGCATTCAGATAGAGAGGATAATCCGTGTTATCAGAACATACTACCTGATTCAAGAATATGTTATTGTATATATATGTAGTATTGTTATTGGAAATGTATAATGCAGCTGAATTGCTGTACGGAGCGTCAGACTTAGCCAAAAGGCTGTTGTTAATCAAACGAAGGCCGTTACAGTTATTGATCTGCATCGCATAACTGTTGGCTGCCGTCACCGGGTAAAGAATCACCTCATTGTTATACAGGTAACCAGTAATGGCGTTCGTCGAAGAGCTGTTCGTGAGGTACAGACCCGCGGTTCCGTTCCCCGCATGGATACGGTTGTTGCGAACATAGAAATCCTCAGCGGTGGCGTTACCCAAATAGATGGCATATTCCAATTTGAGTACGGAGTCCACAAGGTTGTTGCGAATATCGGCACCAACAACATAATTCGAATAGATACCTGAGAAATTTTGTGGATTGGAAGAAACGACCTGTTTGACATGGTTATTGGAAATCGTACCATTCGTATAGTTCGTATACACACCTCTATAACACGATGTTATATCACAACTATCCACAATCAGGTAATTCTTTCGGGCATTGGATCCCACATAGTGGACACCAAAATTACCGCCAACGAGAGTACAGTTGCGCATTGTGACGGTGTCGGGGTAAGTAGTGGCCGCAGTAACACGGCTGAAAGCAGCGCTCGACACAAGTGTGGAATGCGTGTTATGAGCGGTGATCTTACAACCGTCAAACAAGATATTGGTGCTCCCGTTACCACGGAACAACACACCACGTGACGCCGTGGCGTTGTCATCACCCTGGATAGTCAGGTTCTTGAAGATATAATCCTTCACATTCACCAACGTCACAGCGCCGAAAGTGTTGGCTCCAGCGTCAACATTGTTGTTTGTGATTATCACCGTGTTGACATCATCTCCTTGGAAGGTGACAGTGTTTTGAGCCGATTGACCTATGTAGTTCTCATCGAAAACAAAGTCCGTATAGGTTCCCGGACGCAGATGGAACACGGCAGGTCCACCCAATCCACAATATTCCAGAGCCTCTTTTGCTGCATTGATGTCAGCAAAATCAGGGTTGGTGCCGCCCACCGTGTAATGTCCTTGCAACAAGCTGTCGCAAGAAAATGGAGCGATATGGAGGGTGTCGTTGGCATGGTATCCGTCAGCTTGACCGTTACGGGTGGTCACATAGACCGTCACGTAGTTGTATCCGTGTGTTGGCGTGAACGTGCCCAAAGACAAGGACGACGGGATGTCGAAACAGATATCGCCTGTCCACGTATGGGTGCTGCTATGGGTCAACACATTGTTTTCGTCACGAACTTCCATAGTGAACGTACCCGAAGTCATCGTCGCGGTGTTCGGGGAGTTGAGAGCATCGCTTCGGTTCGTGAAATACACTTCCACATTCTGAGGAGAGTTGGTGATCAGACAGTGCGGCATCGTATTCAAGCTGTCGAGGCGGATATCGTTCTGATGGATGTTTGTGTAGTTATGGTGTGCCACCAGGAAAGTGTCAAAGCGGGTGTTGCTTCCGTGGGTGTCTTCCAAATAGATATGATAGTAAATCGTGTCCTGATAGCAGATGCTGGGCAACTCCCATTGCGCCTGAATGGTATGACCAGATGCATTTAACACATTGCTGGTAAAGGCGTTGGTATTGGGAACCACGACGGTGGGACCGCTGTTGATTTCATAGCTGAACTGCACCAAGTTTTCGGCAATGGTGTCATTATCAAAGAGTTTTGCCTTAATGGTGTATGGACCCACATTATTGGTGAAAGAGTTGTTGGTGTTATAATAGAACGGGGCGACCATGGTGATCACAGGGTCGATAAGTTCGCAGTTGGAGAGGCGGACGTTCAGGTTGTCAATATACCAGCCAGCACACTGTTCGGTTCCAGAAGTAGGAGGGGAAGTTTTATTCAGACGCCATTGGAAACGGAAATGCGTTGGGTTGGTCCCATCGACGAAAATGAATTGGGTAAGGTCAATCATCTCATGACGCCACCATGTGCTATTATTGGGGACTGCCGCTATGTTGTTCGAGTTCCAAATAGAGTACATCTTGTCTGACAAGGCACCGCCGCTGAAAGCTGTGGAAGAGGTGCTCTTCGCGTCACCATAGTAAAACGAGCTGTTACTGGCAAAGTTCAGCATCTTCCATTGCCCCCAGTTGTAGTTCCCATATTCGTCAAGTCCTTGGGCAACCTGATAGTATAAGGTGGCATTATCCAGCTGGTTCACCTTACAGATATGGTCGAAATCGATATACACATAGTTCACGACCATGTTGCCTGACGACAAGGGAATGGCTTCGGTGGTGGCTATCGAGTTAAACGAAGCGGAATACACCGGAGAGTGGAATGATTTGTACGGAGACTTGTACAATACCATGAAATTCCAGTTGTCTTCGTAAGTGATGTCTGGACCGACGAGACGCCAGTCGCCAAGAGTACCACCGCCATTAGGCAAGTGGGAAACTGTCATTTTGACAACATCTCCTTCAAAATCTTCTGTGAAGATCGAGGTAGTGTCCATTGGTTGTGCCAACAGCATCACAGGCATCAAAATGGCCATAAGAACAAGTAATCTCTTTTTCATATTTGTGCTTTTTATTACTCTACGTTATTGACAATCAAACTATTATATCTTCTTTTTTATAATTTCAAAACAATTTTCACTCATTGCAACAAAGCGGGTGAAACACGACAAAACCTACCACACTTTAATATACAAATAAGGTGGCAAAGATATAAAAAATAATTTATGGTCGGAAATTTTTTTTATCCGCACAAAATATCCTCACATTCCTCCAATGAGGTGGCAGACATCAGTTTGATGCGTTTAGGCTTGAAATTGAAGACCCCTCGGAAATATCCGGCATATAGAGTGCGCATTTCTATCACGGCTGCGCGTTCCCCTTTTTCCTTTTCATTTTCATGCAGATGGCGCAACACGAGAGCAACCCGTTCCTCATAAGTGGGTTCCTGGCAAAGTTCACCTTTCCTCAAGGCCTTGATTTGGCGGAATATCCACGGATTCCCGATGGCGGCGCGGCCAATCATGACCGCATCCACGTTATACCTCTTCTGGAATTCCAACGCCTTTTCCGCGCTGTTGATGTCGCCGTTGCCAATGACTGGGATGCGCATTCTCGGGTTGTTTTTCACTTCCCCGATAAGCGTCCAGTCAGCTTCACCGCCATACTGTTGGGCACGAGTACGCCCGTGTATGGCAATTGCCTGTATCCCAATATCTTGCAATCGTTCCGCCACTTCCACAATGGGTTTGTCAGCACTCTCCCACCCCAGTCTGGTTTTCACGGTCACCGGCAGATCCACCGCTTTGACCACCGCGGATGTGAGGGCCACCATCTTGGGAATGTCCTGCAAGATGGCGGATCCAGCTCCTTTGCTCACAATCTTTTTGACGGGGCAGCCCCAGTTGATGTCAATAAAATCCGGATGGAATGCGGCGGCATGTTGAGCGGCCGACACCAGCGCGGCCTCATTGCTGCCGAAAATCTGTACTCCGTACGGTCGTTCTTTTTCCGTGAACTCCATTTTCCGGATACTTTTCTCCACTTCCCGCGACAAGGCATCGGAAGAGACGAATTCGGAAATCAACACATCCGCCCCATATTCTTTACAGATACGACGGAACGCCCCGTCCGTAACCCCTTCCATCGGGGCCAAGTAAACGGGGAAATCCATCTTCTGCAAAAAATCAATAATCGCATTCATTTTGAGCGGCAAAAATAATTTTTTTTTATCTTTGCCGTTTGAAAAAAGAAGAATCACTAAATTTTAAAACGATGAAAAAAATTTTTGCATTATTGGCATTTGCTTTCGTATTCTGCTCATTATCAGCCCAAAGAGTTAATGAGACAGTTGCCTTGTTCGGCAAAGAGCAACTTAACGGATTTACCATAAACATCGCACAAACCCCTTCCGACATTGTCGAACGTGCCCTGGCAGACAAGTTCGAAAAAAACTTTTTGATGAAAGGCAGCAAGAAAAAAGGGTATTATGTGTATACGAACCAACCCTGCTCCGCATTTGGAGAAGCACGCTATGATGTGTATTTCACAACCGCCGAAGTCGGGAAAAAGAAAAACAAGGCCACACAAGTCACCTTGGTCGTCTCCACAGGCAACCAAAATTGCATCACTTTCTCGAACGACCCCCGCACCTCCAGAAACATTGTCTCATTCCTCGAAGCATTCCCCAATGATGTGGAAGCTTACAAAATCACTTTGAGAATCAACGAGTTAAAGGATGAAATTGCTTCGTTAGAGAAAGATCGCACCAACTTGGAGAAAGATCAGGAAAAAGCAAAGCAAAAAGCCACCAAGATGAATGAGGACATGCAACTCAATGTGGCTCAGGTGGAAGCCAAAACCGCAGAAATCGCAAAACTCCAGGAAAATTACAACCAAACACACAACGAATCTATCAAAGAACAGATTTCCACGGCTGCCAAAGAAAAACAGACTCTCCAGAAATCTCAAAACAGCATGCAGAAATCTCTCCTCAAACTGAATGAGGAAGTGCATAAGACCGATGTGAAACTGGAAGACAACATGAAAACGCTCGAAAAGAAAAGAGCTGAACTGCAACAACTTCAACGTTAACGGACATGGCCACTATCATTGACGGAAAACTAATCTCCGAAAATATCAAAACGGAAATCGCCATCTCCGTTAAAGGTTTGTTGGACAAAGGGTTGCGAGCCCCTCATTTAGCCGCGGTCATTGCAGGCGACGACGGGGCGGCACTCAGTTATGTGAGTAGTATCGAGAAACAATGCAAAGGCGTTGGATTCATCTCCTCCGTCTACCACCTCTCCGCCAACACTACGGAAGAGGAGTTTCTTTCTACCATTGACTTTCTGAACCAAGATGAGGAGATTGACGGCTATATCATCCAGATGCCGCTGCCGAAGCACATCTCTGTTGACAAAGTGACGGCTCACGTGGCTCCCGAGAAGGACATGGATTGTTTCCATCCCATGAACATGGGCAACCTACTGTTAGGAAAAGAGTGCTACCTGCCCGCCACCCCCCATGGGGTCATTGAACTGATTCAACGAAGCAACATTGAGACCAAAGGCAAGAATTGTGTCATTGTCGGGCGCAGCAATATTGTGGGCAAGCCATTGGCCATGTTGATGCTGCAAAAAAGCATCAACGCTACCGTGACGGTATGTCACAGTCACACCCAGAATCTGAAGCAGGTGTGCCAACGGGCTGACATTCTGATTGTGGCTATCGGCCAACCGGAGATGATCACTGCCGACTATGTGAAAGAGGGGGCCACTGTGATTGATGTGGGCATCCACCGTCTTGAGGCTCCGGAGCTTCCCAAAGGCTACCGTCTTTGCGGCGACGTGCTCTACGAGGAGGTGTCCAAAAAATGCGGTGCCATCACACCCGTTCCAGGAGGAACCGGGTCCATGACCACCGCATGCTTGCTGCAAAACACGTTGAAGGCAAGATTGTTGAAAATTAACGAATAACACTCTTTCTTCAGGGAAAAAATGCAGTAGCGTGAAAAAAAACGTAAGGGCGTATGCGATACGCCCTTACGTTTTTTTGTATATATGTTTCAGTTCATTTCCTCAACATCATAATTCTTCTCCTTGACACAGCGTACGCTGATACCATAACCAGAGTGGATATCTGTACGTTGGATTTCGTTACAGTCATAGGTGAGCTTGTAAGCCGTGCTCCGCACCTCGCCATGAACTACCTCCGTGGCCCAAAAGTAGGTGTCCAACAACATTCGCTCATATTGCTGGGCGGCACCGTTGTAATAACCCGCCGGCAAGGCTCTGAAGCCCGTGGCATCGTCACCTCCACCGTCAAGCCAGTACATCGGTGAACGCAGGCCGTTGGCAGTCTGGATGCTCGTGCCACCGCCATACAAGTACAATTGTTCATACTGTTCCGGAGTTGGCAGGTACCAACCCTCAGGACAGATGCCTCGAATATGGCCGTGTTCGTTAATCACGCTGTCGTCTAAAGCGGCTTCAGCACAATACAACCGGCCGTAGATGTCCACATTCTGTTCCACATTCGGGAAGGACTCGCTTTCATACTCATACACGCACGGGATCGGATCCTCGCACCCGCCACTTTCCGCACACTCGTTCGGATTTCCGTAGCAGTTCGACAACAAGTTAGTTTGGGTCCAGCAGTCGCATCCGATACGGACACTGTGATAGACGTTGCCTTCGCAATCCACCGCGTCGGGACACTGCGGGAAGACTACCACTATGTGTTGTTCGCATGTCACCGCATTCCCACACACTTGATCTGTCATCGTGTAGGTGATCGTCGTCGTGCCCTCGTAGTAGAGGTTGTCTTCCGGAACCTCGTTGCTTATTTCGAACGGCCATTCCGCCGGATAAATCGTGGCGGTCGGGGTACCGAATGCTTCAGGATAGATTTCCATCACGCAGTCGCCATAGGCTAGCGTGGCATTGTACGTGGGCGGACATGTGATGTTCAGCACGACTATCGGAGCCGGTGCGATTGTCACATTCGTTGTGGCTTCGCAACCATTGGCGTCTGTAACGTAAATCGTATAGGTGCCGTCCGACAGACCGCTGAACTCATTCGAGGACTGAGAGGTTATGCCATCCAAGGAGTACACTATCGGGGCAAGGCCTTCTGTCACATCCAACGTCACGCGGCCATCATCGCCACAGACCTCATCGGAGGCCGCGACATTCACTGAGAGTTTGTGGACCGTCAGGTGAAGTGTGTCGACACCCTCGCAACCGTCGGCAGTGGTGTATGAGTAGGTGTAGGTACCGGATTCGGCGTACGTTACACCGTGCCACTCGTAACTTTCGCAGGCTGTCTCGGCAAATCTGGCGTATTGGGCGGAATGGAGGGTGAGGTGCAAGGTGTCCACCTGAATGCAACCGTTGGCGTCCTCGTGGCGGTAAGTGTAATTCCCGCTGGAGGTGTACATGATTCCATGCCACTCGTAACTGTCACATGTCGTCACGGAAACCGCAGTGTGCACCGGTTTATGGACCGTCAGGTGAAGCGTGTCAACGCCCTCGCAGCCGTCTCCGGTGGAGTATGAGTACGTGTAGGTGCCGGATTCCGTGTATGTTTCGCCGTGCCACTCGTAACTTTCACAGGCTGTCGCGTCGAATCGGGCGTATTGAGCGGAATGGAGGGTGAGGTGCAACGTGTCCACCTGAGTGCAACCGTTGGCGTCCTCGTGGCGGTAAGTGTAATCCCCGCTGGAGGTGTACGTGATCCCGTGCCACTCGTAGCTGTCACACGCCGTCACGGAAACCGCAGCGTGCACCGGTTTATGGACCGTCAGGTGAAGCGTGTCGACACCCTCGCAGCCGTCTCCGGTGGAGTATGAGTACGTGTAGGTGCCGGATTCAGTGTACGTTACGCCGTGCCACTCGTAACTTTCGCAGGCAACAGCCGTCGTGTCACCGAAAGTACCGTGGTTCACCGTCAAATGCAACGTCACCACGCTGTCACGGCCTGACATATCGGTCATGATTTGCGTGTAGTCGCCACTGGTTGTGTATGTTTCGCCGTACCATGTGAAACTCTCGCAGGCAACCGCTGTCGTGTCGCCCTCAGTCAATTGATTAACAATTAATTGTAGGGTAACAACACTATCACAGCCATTACTTCCTGTTAAGGTTTCCGTGTAGGTCTGAATACCAGGACCGTTTACGGTGAACTCGTGGTTCGAAAACACCACCGTATATGGCTCATCTGCATACAAAGTATCTTTATACAATGTTTCGTGTTGCACATATTCATAGTTTACCGTCAATGTCACTACGCTGTCGCATCCGTTCTCCGTAGTCATCCGCAAGATGATCGTATTCCCTTGTCCAACACCCGTCAGCACCTCCACCTCATCGGGTTTCAGAGACGAAGCTGTCACATTCCCGTCAGCGCTCACCGTGACCGACACTTGTCCTCTGTAGTCCGTCGTATAAGCATCACCATTCAAGCACAAGTTTAGCTCATCAGCGCTCTCACCGATTGGGTTCATCGTCAACAACAAATAGGTATTTGTATCAATAGGGACACCATTCAAAATCAATTGACCCGGTAACACGTAATAACCATGTTCATCATACTCCAAAGACTCTATGGGATTCTCATTCCATTCATAGTATTCAGTATATGGTTCCCAAGTACCATTTTCCAAATACACCGAATCACAAACAGTGTCGCTAACCACCTCTTCCACAATCAAATACACGGTCACAACACTGTCACATTCATTGATTGAGGTAAGAGTGTCATTTTGAAAATACACACCCGGGCCTTCAACGCCCTGGAAATTAGTGCAGGCGACCGTCACCTGATCATTCACGACCTTGTCAGGCCGAACCACATAATAGATTGTGTCGTAGACCGCAGAGTCGCAAGGCAACGGCTCTGGTTCCTCTATCACCAGATTCAAAATTTCGACACTGTCGCATCCATCAGAAGTGCTCATAAGATACGTATACTGTCCGCTTTCCTTATAATAAATCCCATGCCAGAAAAAAACTGCTGTTCCCAAGTCATGCACGATTACCGTCGTGTCCTCAGAGTATGATGGGTTCACCTGCAGCGTAAACGTCACCACAGAGTCGCAATCGTGTCCACCCATTCCTTCCAAAATCCCTGTAAAGTTATACGTTCCCGCTTGCCGAATCGCCTGATTCAGTTCTTCGGAAGAGGCCACCATCGGTGCCACCCCATAAGGGTCGTCGTAATCGGCTGTCGTACTTTGGCAGACCTCATCTCTCAAAAACACGGTATCCCTCTTCCAGACATCCGCAATAGCCACACCAGGAGCCTGTCCGGCCACCGCACTCCATCCAGCTGCCGGCACCTCTCCGCTGATGAAAAACAACGTGAGCGTATCCCCGTTGGAGACCAGAAGTCCCGGGTTTTCCATCCCGGCAGTGAAATCATATAACACCGAATCAGGCGACAACCCTCCACCAGAAATGACAAGGAGATGCGACGTTGTGGAAACACTCATCTCTTCGAAGAGAATAGAGACCGGTTTCCCATCCGAAGACACTAAACGATGGACAATCCGTTCGCCAGGGATATAATCTCCCTCGGGACCACCAGAGTCGAACATCCGGACACTCTGACCGCACTCCAACACCGTGATCCCTTCGTGCATATTCATCACATTGGTGTACAATCCGTTAACAGGCGGACACATTCCCTCCTTCTCCACTGTTGCGTATAGGAGCGTCCGTTTGACGATCCCATTGGTGTCAAAAAAGGACCATGATGCCGAATCTGGAATGAGATCTGATTTCAACAGACGGGATAAATCATAATCCCCATACCAACGCAGGGTATAAGGTGGCTCCATGCTAGAACGGGCGAGAAGCCGGGCATTCCCGCCATGACAAACCGTGTCATATGTGGTTTGTATCGTGCAGGTATGAGGCACATCCGTACGCACCCGCACATACAAGGTGTCCCCAGCATCTGTCAAGGTATAATCACAACGACCATCACTCACTCTCAACGGATAAATCATGGCATCTTTGTTCGTGATGAACGTGTCTGTCACCGTTACGCCCGACAAGGCGGCATAATTCCGGAACTGCACACCCTCATCATCGGCAAACGCAATGGTGAATGTCACGACACTGTCGCTCAACGGACTAGTCGGGGTGAACCGCAATTCCACAGGTTGCCCTGGACAAACCAACGTATCTTGTTCCAACGTGACCCTTGGCGAGGCTTTCGGAATCAGCAAGATACTGTCTATCAGAATTTCAGAACAACTGTTGTTGTGTATTACCACTTTGTACCAGCCTTCATCGGCACCACGCGGGACAAAGACGAATGGGTCCGGTGATATAGCATGGAATTGGTTTGGACCTGACCATTCGTATTGCAGAACATCCCCTATCGACAAAGCATGTACCTGAATCGTTGAGCCTTCGCAAGCCTCACTGACCGTCAAACCGCCGTCAAACCACACTTTCTGCATGTCAGCTAGCGCTCGGGGATAAAAGTTCACATGGAAATAGGCATGGCAGGAATCTTCCACAAGGCAAGACAGCTCTTGGTCCGCCCGCATCGGGACGTCCATAAACTGTCCCGTATGGTTTATCCCAAGCACTTCCCCTTGCTTGTCTGGATGGTCATACAACGTGTATGTGTACGGTTTCACGCCGTTGGAGCCCAGCACAAAAGCGTTTCCAGAATTGGAAGACGAGTCGCACAGCAACGCAAATGCATATTCGAATTCCACGGTAGTCTCGTTAAAATACACTGTATCATAATATTCCGGCAACTCACACAGCTCTTCGTTCGGATTAGCATACACTTTGAAGACATAAGTACCCGGCAATGATATTCGGATCATGTCACCGACAAAATATTTTCTCGGAGTATAACCACCCAAGGGACCACTCACCACATCCACATTAAAAGTCAGCTGCCTGCTCTCTTCCTCCAACGGCAGCCCCGTTTCAGGCGAGGTGTTGTACCTGATCTTGAACAATTTTCCCTTCGTGTATTTCAGGTAAAGATTAGCACATTCCCGAATAATCTCATAAGACGGTTCCTCCGTCACCTGGGTTCTGTATATGTACGGGAAATCAATATGATCGCTGACCGTAAATGAGTCGCATGGGGTGATGATTTCAAAGGTGTATGGGCCGGACGGCAGGCAGTAATCCCTCAACGCCAACGAACAGCCGTCAACACCTCCCGAAATCATAGCGGTATTTTCCACACTCGATCTGACAACTTGCCAACTTCTGGTGTTGGAGTGGTAAACCGCCTCGAAGTTGTAATGGTTGTTATATGGGCTCTCCACTAGTCGTACAATCGTGCCGTCCGGATCTACCCTCGTCGGGAATCCCGCATGGACACGGACCTCACGCATTTGCTCACAACAATGGTCTTCTCCCGTATGGGACATCTTCCAGCAATTCCCAATCTGGTTCCTGCAACGGAGAAAAGTCATCGTGTCAAGAGTCGAATAGAGCACACAGCCTTTTGCTTCCAACAATTTACGCTCTACAGGTATGGTCAAGACCGTATCTTGAACAGAGCCATAATGGGCCTCTACATCTTCAACATAGAGATAAGAATTGTTCACAATGGTCGCCACCGTATCCCTTTTGATCACATCCCCGCTCCGAATATCGGTATATATCCATGTCAACGGATGCGTATAGTGATAACGGTAATAGATATGGTCATGCCCCGGTGTCAACCTTCTCGGATAATAAACGCCATCTGAAAACAGGTCAGAATAATAGCGGATACTATAATAATGTCTGTGCCAGTGCTTCAGATACAAACAGGGATTGGGGTCATATACAATGGAATCTTGTATATCTGCCGTGTCCTTTTGAAAATAAAGTGGGTTGGGCCTGTAGTATTGGAACGTTTTTCTGAAAACCGTGTCTTCACAAAGCGCAATCCTATACTCCAACGTGATATCCCGATCCATCAGGTCACAATAGCTGCCCACATCCGACAACGTGTCGAACAGCTGAACCAACGTACCTAAAGAAGGTAACTTTTTCCAATCCCCTTCCATCAATCCATCATAAACGAGACGGTACCTGACATATTGATCCATCAATTCTTCAAACAACAAAGCTTCCCTGTCCAACTCCAACAACACATTCACGACATTACTGTCACTAAAGTTGCCTGTAGAGGCATAAATGTGGACATTTTCCAGCTTCGGCAATTGTGTTGCCGCAACATCCTGGTTGATACGAGGATAACCATAGCCACAACCATCCACCAAGTAGAAATCCCAGTTTCCTGCAGGCATGCTGTCAAAAGAATAGTAATCCTTGTAATCATAATAGTTCAAATTTGTGCCGTTATACTGACGGTCCTCAAAGACTGTCGTTCGGAGGGTGTCACCTGTGGAATGGTCACACACGGTTACTGTATAGGGGAATCGTCCATTTTCAATCCGCAACTGCACACGACCCGTGCTGAGACAACTCACCGAAGGCACCAGCCCCGCATTCTCATACCTGCGCGGCGTGAGATACAAGGCGGAAACCTCAGGTTTCTGATAGGTGGAACCGACCACAATCAGCAGATGCGTGTCTACCCTGACATATTCACCGCCGTCTGCCAACAAAGCCTCCACACCCACAATGTAGTTACCACTGTTGACGGTCAGCGTGTCTGTTCCGCCAGTGTAATACCAACCGGAATAATGCGCAGAATCAGACTCAGAAAGCTTGTAATACGCCCTTACTTGGGAAAGCACACTTGGAACAGATTCCAAAACATTCCCTTCAGGATCCGTCAAAGCGTATTCTATTTTACCGTTATTGTAACACGACGCCTCCGTCACCGAAAACATCACCCTGAACGGAACCTCCTGCCCTCGCATCAATATGACACAAAAGCACATCATCACTGTCAATAATAAATCCAATTTTTTCATCCTGATTATATTTTAATTATTTGTAAATATTATATCCGAAACAAAGAATATCATATATTAATATTTATGCCATACCTAAACAACAAAATTAATTTTCGAGCATATTTTTTAACTTTTTTTGTTTAAAATCCATATTTTTACTATTAGAAATTAAAATTTTCACCATATTTACATAAAATTATTCGCGACAAAAATAATAAAATTCCAAACAAAACATTCAAATATTTTATTTATTTTTTATATTTCATTTCTTTACTGTTAACTGTTAATTTTTTGACGCAAAAAAGGTGGGAAAAGCCCGTTTTCCCACCTTAATTTATTGAAAGATAAATGATTGGCTATAAGGCAACCAACTTCATCACACAAGATGAACAATCGAACTCAAGACGAAATTTAAATCTGCCATTGACGAGAAAAAGCGGCTGGGGAGGACATTTTTCGGAAGAATTTCGGCAACACCAACCCAATTCATGACGCAGACAATACTTGCAAAACATCACGGTTTTTCCCGTGTAGTGATCTGTCTTGTCCAGTCCGTACTCGATCTCCTTCGCACCGAAATCCCCATACACTGTTTTATGCTCTTCATTAATTATATTTCTCTGGTAATCAGCCTTTTCAAACATCTTCACAGGAGAATAATTCCTTATTACGTCCTTTGGACGGAAATAATTCTCCCTTTCTGAATTCAGCAATCCCGCTACCCTGTTTTTCAACTCGTTGACAAAGCCGGCCCGCAGAAAAGCCGTGCTTTTCTGGATGGTGACAGTTCGGGCTTCATACGGAGTGGCACCCAACTTCGACAATGCCGTACGTAACGTCTCCTCCATCTTTTCAGGCTGCTGCGCTTCCGTATATTCAACATTCTCCTCCACCATCGCCACGCAACCGTCTTCATCGGTCATCGTAATCCTCACGCCATCAACAAGTTCCTCAAAGAGGATATCCACTGATATCTTCCTCTCCGCTGTCTTTCCCGACAATGTTTTTTCAAACTGTTTGTCAATGTTTCGGTATAATGCCACTTTCGTAAATGAGGACAATGGCTTCTGTGGAAAAATCCGATTGCCATCCACCCCGTTAACCAAAAAACCCTCCAACTCGCCATCTTCGTTAATGAAGCACAACCCGTCGCCGTTGGAAATTGGCTGTTGGTCACCCCTGTTTTGTACTATCGATTGCGCTGAGTTGCCATATCTAGTCCTTTCAGGGCAATTCAAGATTATTTTAGGCGTATAGATATATTTTCCGCCGATGCGTTCTAAAGTGCCTATGGGTTCACCAATTGCCTTCGGGGTGTCGAAGGAGGCGATTTTCTCGCGATGGCCATCAAGGAAATACGGAGTATATTCGCGGTTGAAGGTCTTGCGCAGATCAGGAGTGAAAAAGAAACGGGTTGTGCCGCTGCCAACTCGTTGACAATCGGGACGTTCATCCAGAATGCGGTCGATATGCTGACGATAATAGGCAGTGACATTCTTTACATAACCTTCATTTTTCAGCCGTCCTTCCACTTTGAACGAAACAATGCCCGCTTTCATCATCTCCTCAATATAATCAGCCCGACACATATCCTTTAACGAAAGCAAATGCTTATTGTGTATCAGCGTTTTGCCGTTGGCATCCTGCAAGTCGAAACGGGTACGGCAAATCTGGGCACACTCTCCCCTGTTGCCGCTTCTGCCCGTCATCATCCGACTGATGTAGCACTGTCCGCTGTAACTCACGCACAACGCCCCATGCACGAAAGCTTCTAACTCTATATTAGTCTGATCATGAATCTTTTGTATGGTTTCCAAGTCGGTCTCACGCGCCAAAACTGCCCGGGTAAACCCTAACTTTTCGAGAAATTGGACACGCTCTACAGAATGATTGTGGCATTGTGTGCTCGCATGCAGGGCAAGCGGCGGAATGTCAAGCTTCAACAGCCCTAAATCCTGAATCAACACCGCATCCACTCCGATGTCATACAGTTCCCAAAGCAACTTCCTCGCCGCCTCCAACTCGTTGTCGTACAGCAGAGTATTGACTGTGACATGCACTTTGGAACCGTATAGATGGGCGTAATGCACCAACGCTTCCAAATCCTGCAAAGAGTTTCCCGCAGCCTGTCTCGCACCGAAAGCGGACGCCCCGATATAGACGGCATCCGCGCCATGGTTGATGGCGGTCTTGCCGGTGGACAGGTCTTTGGCAGGCAGCAAAAGCTCTATCCTACTCATCAGCAAAGCGTTTCGCTTTCAAAGGGAATTGTTCTGCCAATTCGCCGGAATAGTAAAAATCGTTGCAAATCACCCCGAACGTGTAGATTTCGTCGTGCACAGTGATGTGCGAGCCGCCGCATTGCGGGTCCGGCCCCGGCTTGGAAGCGGCGAAACCTAAATTGAAAAGGGTGAACAGGATGTCGGGACGATTCACAATATCGTAACCGGAACGTCGCCACTGCAGCATCGTCTGGTGCAGGATGCAACCCGTGTAGATGTAGGAGTACAGATGGTTCCGGTAGTTCGTGAGACGGCTTATACGTTCGGCCTGATGGTTTTCGGTTTGGAAATCGAGAATGTGCTCATAGGGCTTGCCCATATAGAAAATGGAGGCGGTGTCAGTAAGGTTGCGCTCCACCTGCATGGCAGTGAAATCCTTGATGCCGTTGACACCAAGCGAGAATTGCGACTGCACCGAAAGCACCTTCATTGGGCCGAGGTACCGTTTATACATTTCCCGTTTGCTATTGAAAAGGCGGACCTGCTCGCCTACGAGGCAGCCCACAATCAATCTTGGCTCCACGCCTGTAAGCCGCGCCGCTTCGTAAATCAACGCGGAATCTTTCAAAATGGCGGCTTTCAACGCAGGCCAAGCAGAATCGTTCATCCAAGGAATCACATTCCCCTCATAAGGCTTCATCTTCTTGGATTTCAGAATATTACCCACATCACCAACCATCTTCCGATAGGCGACGGCGTGGTCATCATCCTGCATGTACATGTTGGCGGCATAGATCATTTCCTGCACTGCCGTTGGCCGGTCGCTATACTGCGCGGCATGAAAGATGAGGTCGGCATTTTTCGGATAAAACTGCCGGAGAACCGAAAGATCACGATAGCCGTTGAGCGCCGCCTCCTGACTGTTCACGGAATCAGAAGACGCCAAATAACGTTGACTTTCAGTAAGATAACGATTGTTTTTATCAGCACCGCCCTTGTTGTTGGTAAACCCCAACTCAAAGAAAGCCCACGCACCGAGGATGCCCGCGCCAATCAGCGCAAACAGGTGTAGCACAATCAAATAGAATTTTGTACGCCCTTTCAACCGCTTCCACGATCTCCACAAGGAACGCTTTTTGCGAACCCTTTTCATGGGTTGTTGCGACGCATTATCAGATGATTGTAGAGACGCGCCATGGCACGTCTCTACAGAAGGATTTGTCTCTTCCATCTCGTTTTTCAGCCTTAAACCTTAAACTTTGATTCTTAAACCAGGTTCGCAAATCCCATAAACGCCATAGCCAAAATGCCAGCGGTGATAAGCGCGATCGGAACGCCCTTCATGCCTTTGGGAATCTCCACCAGCTCGAGCTGTTCGCGCAGACCGGCAAAAATCGTGATGGCCAAGGTGAAACCGATAGCGATGGCAACCGCATAAATTGTATTGTCTATCACGGAGAAACCGTGACCAGGGATAATGGTCTGTTGGGTGACGTTAATGGCGACACCGAGGACGGCACAGTTGGTCGTGATCAAAGGAAGGAAAACGCCCAATGCGCGATAGAGCGACGGGCTGACCTTCTTGAGCATGATCTCCACCATCTGCACCAGACTGGCGATGACCAAGATGAAGACGATGGTCTGCAGGTACGTAATGTCAAGCGGAACCAGAACATACTTCTGCAGCAGCGAGGTGACCAGCGTGGCCAATGCCATGACGAACGTGACAGCCGCGCCCATGCCGAGGGCGGTGTTCACCTTACTGGAAACGCCCAGAAACGGGCATATACCGAGGAACTGCACCAAAATGATGTTGTTGACCAGTACAGCTCCGATTATCATTAATATATATTCCATTGTTTTGCGATTTACGGTTTACTATTTACGATTCTTCTTCGCTTCACTCTTGTTAACCAAGAAGCGCACGGCTGCCATCACAAAGCCGAAGACAAGGAATGCGCCGGGAGCAAGCACAAAGATCAGGATGTGGTACTCGGCGGGGATGAACTGGAAGCCCATGATGGAACCGGAACCCAGAATCTCGCGGATGGCGCCGATGAGCGTCAGCGCGATGGTGAAACCGATGCCCATGCCCAGACCGTCAAGCAATGAGTCGAACACGGTGTTCTTGTTGGCGAAAGCCTCCGCACGACCCAGCACAATGCAGTTCACCACAATCAAGGGGATGAACACGCCAAGGCTGGCAGACAGTGAAGGAAGGAATCCTTGGATCAACAGGTCGATCATGCTCACGAAGGTGGCGATGATGACGATGTAGCTCGGGATACGCACCTTATCAGGGATGACGTTCTTCAACGCCGAGATGAGCATGTTGGACATCAGCAGCACGAAGGTCGTGGCCGCACCCATGCCCAGCGCGTTGGTCACCGAAGTGGTGACGGCCAACGTCGGACAGCAGCCCAACACCAGAATCAAAGTCGGGTTTTCTTTGAAGAAGCCCTTGGTCAATATGCTTAATTTGCTGTTGTTATTCTTGTTACTCATGATAATCCTCCTTTACTTTCATGAAAATGTCGTAAGCGCGTTGCACTGCGTCACAATAGGCGCGTGACGAAATCGTGGCCGCCGTGATAGCATCCACATCGCCGCCGTCCTTTTTCACCACCAGCTTATATTCAGCAGGATTCTGGTGGTTGAACTGCATGGCGAAATCGCTCTTGTCTTTGTTGATTTTATCACCCAAGCCCGGGGTTTCACCGGCTTTGAGCACTTCCGTATTCACGATAGCGCCTTCTGCATCGAAACCGACCATCAGGTCAAAGCGCCCCGCGAAAGCTTTCTTGGTGTAGGTCTCGATGCCCGCACCGCAAAGTTCACCATCCTTGCCAATGGCCAGGTGGACAGGAATTTCCTCATTGTCGGCATCCACAATCACCGTGTCGCGAACCGTGCCTTCGTAATCGGGCAACACCGCCTGCAGAGCCTTCTCTTTCTTCTCTTTCTGACCCAATTCGATAGGTCCTTTGGTGAGGGCATAAACGCCGGTGAGGGCCAGCGCAGCCAAAAGTGATATGCACGTCAGCACTATCACCAATCTCCAGATAGAATCATTCTTTGCCATATCGATTGAATTTTGGGTTAGTGAGCGAATTGTTTCGGTTTAAAGCCTTTGTTGATCAACGGCACCACAGCATTCATCAGCAGGATGGAGAAGGAGACACCCTCGGGGTACGCACCGAACAGACGGATAATGATGGTGAGCAGACCGCAGCCGCAGCCGAACACAACCATACCCCACGGGGAGGTCGGGGAGGTCACCATGTCGGTGGCCATGAAGCACGCACCGAGGATGAGACCGCCGGAAAGCAGATGGATAAACGGGTTGACATACTCCGCCGGATTCACCAAGTGGAAAATGCCAGCCACCACAAACACCGTTGCGATAAAAGACACGGGGATGTGCCACGTGATGATACGCTTCCAAAGCAGGAAAGCAGCACCGATGAGCAGGGCGATAGCCGAAACCTCACCGAAACTGCCGCCCATCTGTCCGACAAGCATATCGACGTATGACGGGAGCTGTGTCAGGTCGCCCCCCTCCTTGATAAGGCCGAGGGTCGTGGGACCCGTCACGGCGTCGGCGAAACCCCAGATGGGAGTCGGGACCGGCCAGGAGGTCATCTGCACCGGGAAAGCGATGAGCAGCGTGACACGCGCCACCAAGGCGGGGTTGAACGGGTTGTGTCCCAAGCCGCCGAAGGGCATCTTCGCAATGCCAATGGCGACAATCGCGCCAACCACCATAATCCATATCGGAAGGTTGGAAGGCACATTGAAAGCCAACAAAAGACCGGTCACCACCGCAGAACCATCATCAACAGACGGTTTCTGGTGCAACATGAAACGTTGGATGAGATACTCGAACAGCACGCAGCAGCCGATGGAAACGGCTGTCAGAATGATGACGGGCAGCCCGAAATAATAGACGGATACCAGAAATGCCGGTACCAACGCCAGAACCACCGACCACATAATCTTTTTCACAGACTCGTCGCTGTGCACGTGCGGTGATCCAGAAATGTGTAACAATTTATCCATACAGTGTGATTTTAATATTTCTTAGACTTTAAGTTCAAAGGCCAAGGTTCAATTCGGTCATATCTGTCCACGCAGCGCCAGCAGCTCATACTTGGCTTTCAACAGCTGGATGCCGTGCAATTCCTGATTCATGAGGGATTGCAGCTCGTCATTATGTTGACGGATGTAATCAATTGCTGTGATAGTCCCGTTCATCAACTGGCTGGAGACTGTCTTGGTCAGATTTTTGTATTTGGCCGTAATTTGCTCGTCAAGGACAAGCAGTTGCTCAATACGGTGTATTTCGTTCAGTTTGTCTTGAATGGCAATCTGGTTGGATTTCTTGAAATCCTGCTCTTTACTTTGAAGGATTTCCTTCTGGATATTAATAACCTTGGCCACGCCGGAGGTTTTCGCCCACTCAATGACCGGCACGTGCAGATTCACGCCAGCCATGTAATACCACCTGTTCTTGTTCAGATAGAAAGGATAATCAGGACGGCCGTATCCACCTGTTGCGAAAATGGACAATTTCGGAAGGCTATTGGAAAAATGCAGCTTTCGTTGATATTCCAGCTGTTTCACCTGATTGTCGAAGATGGAGAATTCCAGGCGGTTGGATTCCTCGTTAACCACATCAATTTCCGGCAACTGAGGGGTGTCCAGCACCGCCTGACTCAAATCCTTCCCCGTAAGGATGGACAGCGAGCTGATGACAGAATTCTTGCGGGCGCTCAACTCCTCATATTGCTGTTCTATTTTCAACGCCTCCAATTCCAGTTGTGACAAGGTGTTCGCGGATATCACACCTTCCTGGAGAAGCACCTTGAGCTGTTTGATCTGATCGGTAAAGGTGCTCTGCACATTTTCGATGATACCCATCTGTTTGTCTAAAATCAGATAGTTAAGGTAGAGATTAATCACCTGTGCCTTAATCTCATTCATCGCCAAGTCGATTTTATAGATCTCCGCTTCGTTTTTGAGATACTCGTAGCGGCGGCCGAAATAGATTTTGCCCCCCTCAAAAATCGTCTGTTCGAAATCAAGGCCTATGTGGTACTGCATTTTATAGGGCAGATTGTCATCGAAAGGGGAAATGTCGCTGTTGCCCATTTCTTCCCACGGGTTTTGGGCGGACTGATAGCTGAAGTTCCCGTTAAGTGAAAGCTTAGGATAGAGATGCGCCGAAGCGTTACCGAGGTTCTCTTTCAGAATTTGTCCATTGAGGTCCTTCTGGACATTGGCGGAAGTCTGCGCCACCGCCCAAGCCTGGCATTGGTCAACCGTTACATGTTCCTGGGCACATAGTTGAAATCCCACTGCCAACAGAAAAAGAATCGCATATAACTTATTCATAATCAACTCTTACCAAAATTCATCAAATGATATAACAAACGGCAAAAGTAACATTTTTTTATTTATGCAACGCTTTTTTTGTTGGAGCAGATACATTTTCTGCTTCAGCAGTGGGTGGAATTGCGAAACCGCGATGCGAAAATACAGGTTTCCCGCGACTACCGTATAAGGGTCACCGTACCGGTTTTCATCATCTTCTCTTCCGGTGTGCCAATCTTGGCGTAATGGATTTTCCACACATATATGCCCTCGGGGGCCGGTTTCCCCTGAATGGTGCCGTCCCAACCCATTTCCGGACTGTTCGTTTGGAAAATCAGTTCTCCTGTGCGTGCAAATATCGTGAATTCATAATCCACCACATCATTCACTCTCGGAAGAAAGATTTCGTTTTTGCCATCATTGTTCGGGGTGAAGCTGCTGGGCACAAAGAAAGCGAAGTGGTCTTCCACAGGCACCGTCAAAATGGTGTCATCGGCACAGCCATCTGAATTGGTGACCGTCAGATGTACCGTCATCAGGTCACTTTCCGTAAGGTGATATGTGTGTGTCGGATCCTGAACATGGGAGGAATGCCCGTCTCCGAAGTTCCACGTATAGTCGGTGATATCGTCACCTGTGGAATGATTGAAGAAGAAGACTTCCTCGCCGTTTCCGGGCTCGTCAGGCCCATAGGTGAAGTCCGCATGGGGGTAATCGGCAACATGAATCACATTATTGTATTTGAGAGAGTCGCTGCAGCCGGGAGCCGACTCCACCACCAAGGATATGTCATAATAACCAGGTGTCGGCAACGAAGTGTGAATGGTGGCCGCAGAATCCACGTAAGAAAAATCGGCATTATCCGAGATATTCCAAAGCAATGTGGCGTAATTGGGCGAGTATTGCACTTGCAAGGTCACCGGTAATGGCATACATCCATGGTCGGGTGTGTACGTAATCGTGAAATCCGGTTTCGGGAGAATGGTGACTTGCACCTTCGCCGTGTCTTTCAAACAACCCCAATGGTCGGAAGCAACCACCTGATAGACACCGGTCTGCGTGATGTTGCAAGCGGTGGCCAGCTGGTTCGTGTCAACAATTCCGTTGGGGGTAATCCAACTGTAAAGGGTCGGTGGCGTACCACTGATCTGTTCCACCTCTATGTAATCGAGTCTCTCGCATCTCGTGAAGGCCGTGTCGCGCAACCGGACACTGTCATTGGCGCGTAAATGGAGGATGATCGTGTCACGTGCCTGGAACATATCCATCAAATCCGCATTGTTCGTACAGCCCTGTGTCATAATATATAATATAGCAGTTTTAGTGGGGTTATCGGGTGTGAATTGAACGGTCGGAAGCATCTTCACATGAACTTTCTGGACAGTGTCGCCAGGCTGGTAAGAGAACTCGTTCTCCTCTATGGTCACCTCACTCCCATCGGGTTTGATAAGAGCGTAATCCTGCCCCAACACAGCATTCCCCGCCGTATTGATGATGATTGAGGTATAGGCGGTCAATGCGGGACGAGGCAGCGTGAATGTCAGGTCCAGATCCCGGCAATTCTGAATCAACGTGTCCCCGCCTATGAGGTCGTTTTCCCAATCCTGATGGATCTCCACATGCGGACTGTAGAAACTGCCCTCCTCCAAGAAAACCCCAGAGTCCAAACTGTTATCCCCGACATTGGCAATGGCCAATTTCATGTGATAGTTCTGGCAGCCGAAAATCGTGGCCGAAGCCGACAAAGCGGTCGTGTATCCGTCATATTGCACACCATTGGTGGAATTGTTATCAATGTAATACGTTGAATTCGACCCTCCTGACCCACAAGGATTCCCGCTGTTCACATTGTTGATGGACACAGGGGTTCCGTTAGGGTTCGAAGCGGTGATGGTTCCTGGTATTATGGCCACGTTTTTGGTGGTGGTCTGGTACGTCACGGGGTCAATACCCGTCAAGAAAAAGGCAAAAACATCATTGTAACTCGAGTTCACATATTCACAATACTCTTCTGACCCAAAGATATAATTGAAAGCAAAGGTGTCAGCAGAGGCCAGGAAATCAAACTCCAAAGAAGCGGAACCATTGATGGAGCTGGTAGCCAATGAAGAAAGCTGACTTTCCGTGTAAGAAGGGGATGCTGCCGATGTGGCACCACTGGAATTGTTCGGTCCCGCAGCCACGGAAACATTGCCTGTAGTCAGCACAAGCCCCGTCGAAAAAGGGAATGTTGTGAAATTATTGCGATTGAACGTGCCAATCTGCGGATATGTCACATTGCCCGTCACATTATTAAACTTACCATTGGTGATTATCACCCCTTCTCCTTCCAAGTGGTGCTTCAAAATCGTGTCCACATGGGTACCGCTCAAGGAGGTCACTGTCAAATTGTTCTGCGCATTCACAATGACAAAAGACAGTATGGAGAGAACCAAAAATATACTCTTTCTCATAAAATGATCCTTATAATTTTTTAGTATAACGAAAAAAAAGACGGAACCTTACATTTCTGTTCATTTTATTCCACTTCAATTTCATCTACAAACAGCCATGCGGGAAAACCGAACCCTGTGTGCCCGCTCGGCAGCTGATGGCCGGTGATGCGCACACGAACGTATTGCGCGGTCACAGGCTCGAAAGAAAACTTGTAGGATTCAATGCTATTAATATGATCCCAATCCGCAAGACCATAGTGTTCCTCCGCCACTCTGCGGAATTTCTTGCCGTCATCCGAAACAAAGACCTCACAGTCTTTCGGGTTGTAAATCCAGTCGTTAATGTTGATGATACTGTTAAACGTCACCTGTTGTATCTCCGTGGGCTGCTGTAGGTCGATGGTAGCCTCTAACGGCGTGCCCCAGAAACCGATCCAGCGGCCGGTACGGTAGTTCTGGTTGCCGTGCAAACCGTCGATGAGCGTGGGTGCCCCCGCGTAGGCGTAGTTCTCGTGCGGCGGCTCCGTCAGCGTCACCGGTTTCATCGAAGACTTCGAGAAGCGGAACTGCGTCTTGTACTCGGAAGTCTGCCCGTCGGGACGGATCAGCATCGCCCGGAAGTCCGTGTTCTTGCGAACCTCGACGGGATCGGAATAAAGCGTGCCCTTGGCGGGGTCGCTGCCGTCGAGAGAGTAGCGGATTTCACCTTCTCCGAATTTGGACAACACAATGTCAATGCAGCCTTTGTCATAGTTGGGAATCACTTCCGCCTGCAAGTCAAAAATATGATGCGCATAGTTGTATTGATACACATCGTAGAGCTTGGCCATCTTGAAACATCGTTTTATAAAATCCTGATAATTACGTTGTTCCGGACAACACCACTGTAATTCAGCAAGGGCTGCCATACGCGGAAGGGCATCGTATTCCACATCTTTGAAGCTATGAACGTACTCGCCCCAAATGTTGGCCTGCACTCCGATGATGTGCTTCTTCTGGTTCTCGGAAAGTACATCCGGCAGCGGATTAAAGGAATAGACACGCTCCACGGGCAAGTAGCCGTCGGCGGCGACAGGCTCCTCTTCGGGAGTCAGCGACTGGCCCTGGCTGAAATAGAGGTAGTCGCCAGGAGACATCACCACATCGTGGCCTTTCTTGGCCGCCTCGATGCCGCCGGAAGTGCCGCGCCAGCTCATGATCATCGCCGTCGAACTGATGCTGCCTTCCAAAATCTCGTCCCAGCCGATGATACGGCGGCCGCGCGCCTTCACCACCCTCTCCATCCGGTTCATCACGTAGCTCTGCAGATGGTCTTCCGCTGAGAAACGCCCGTCATCATGCAATCCGAGCTGCTGGATCTTCGCCTGGCATTTCGGGCACTCTTTCCAACGAGTCTTCGGACACTCGTCTCCGCCAATGTGGATGATGTCGGACGGGAACACGTTCATCACTTCGTTAAGAACATCTTCCAAAAAGCGCATGGCTTCCTCGTTGCCGGCACAGATCACCTCATCCGTCACGCCCCAGCGTTGCCATACCTCGTAGGGACCGCCCGTGCAGCCGTACTGCGGGTAAGTGGCCAGCACCGCCTGTGTATGGCCAGGCAAATCGATTTCGGGAATAATGGTGATATGTCGCTCAGCGGCGTAAGCCACCAAGTCACGAAGCTCGTCCTGCGTGTAGTAACCGCCATGACGCACACTGTCGTACAGGTTGGTGTTGCGTCCCACCACAGTGCCGTCGCGCCACGCCCCGACTTTGGTCAGCTCGGGGTATTTTTTGATTTCCATGCGCCACCCCTGATCATCCGTAAGATGGAAATGGAACTTGTTGATATTGTGCATCGCCATCATGTCGAGATAGCGTTTCACAGAATCGAGCGGGATGAAGTGGCGGCTCACATCGAGATGCATGCCGCGGTAGGTGAATTGCGGGAAGTCCTGGATGGTGCCGGCAGGGAAATGCACCACATCGACCTTCTCGCCGGCGGGCATGCTCTTGCGCAACGTCTGAATTCCATAGAAAACCCCCGCAGCGTCCGTTCCCGTGACCACAATCCGCTCCGGCGTGATGTCAATCTTATAACCATCGGAATGGCCTTCCGCCGCTCCGCAATGCTCTTCGTCCACCACCAAAAAAAACCCGGTGCGGGTGGAAGCCTCAATGGGCTTGATCTGGAAATCCCTGTCCATAAGGTCAGACAGATATTGCGCAAGAAACTCGGCCTCGCGCCGCAACGAGTCTCCCTCGTCATAATAAATAATGGTATTCTTCGTCAGCGCGAACGGCGTGTCTTTGTTCAAGTCAATCTGTTTGGGAAGCGGAATCACTTGGTAATCAGCCTCCGAAATCTTCTGTTTACAACCCGCAAACAATCCACAGCACAACATTATGCACAAGACAAGACAGCATTTTGCGTATAATTTTCTCATAATTTGACGATATTTCCATTTGAAACGGCAAAGATAGTTTTTTTTGATTAACAAAAAAAATTTTATCTTTGCGGCTGTTTTTTTTAGAAACAACCCTCTTTGAACTTTGAACCTAATCGTTCTACCAAGCTCTTGCCCCTGACGGGGCTGCTCAAGGAAAACTATTTGAATCTTTGAAACTTGAAACTATAAACGATATGCAAACCATCAATCCCCAAGAAAATTACGAGGCCACACGTGCCGCGATAGGCTATGTGGACCGCAAGGAGGCCACGCAGGCCGACTACGACCGCATCGGGTTTATGTCGGGACTGGAAGTGCACCAGCAACTGGCCACCAAGGAGAAACTGTTCTGCCGCTGTCCCGCCGGCATCTTCCAGAAACCGGACCAGTTCGACGCGGAGCTGCTGCGCCACATGCGCCCCACCCTATCGGAGATGGGCGAATACGACGGTACCGCGCTCATGGAGTTCAAGACGCGCAAGAACATCATCTACCGTATCGCCCACCGCACGGCGTGTACCTACGAGGTCGATGACACCCCTCCGTTCCCCATCAACCCCGAGGCGTTGCAGTACGCACTCGAAATCACCCTCGCCTCCAAGCTGAAGGTCGTGGGCGAGGTCCACATCACCCGCAAGCAGTACCTCGACGGCTCCATCCCGACGGGCTTCCAGCGCACCGCCATTCTCGGCATCGACGGCGAGATTCCGTTGCGCCACAAGAAGGTGCGCCTCATCCAGCTCAGCGTGGAGGAAGACGCCTGCCGCGAGGTTTCCGATATCGGACACACCCGCATCTACCGCACCGACCGTCTGGGAATGCCTCTGATTGAGACCGTTACATATCCCGACATGGTGAACCCCGACGAGGTGGAGGAGGCCGGCAACGTCATCCGCTTCCTGAACCGCAGCACCGGCCGTGTGCGCACGGGCATCGGCGCAGGTCGTCAGGACGTGAACGTGAGCTGCAAGGGCGGCACCCGCATCGAGGTGAAGGGCGTGGCCCACACGAAATGGATTCCGCAGGTCACCCACGTGGAGTGCTTCCGCCAGTGGGCACTGCTCGCCATCCGTGAGCAACTCAAGTCCCGCATCCAAAAAGAGGATTGGAAAATGAACTATATGGAGCTCAACCCCAAGGAGTTCCACTTCTACTTCGACCCCATCACCGATGCCATCAAGCGCGGCGAGAAGGTCTATGCCGTCAACCTGCCGAAGTTCGGAGGTCTGCTGTCGCACTTCACGCAGCCCGGCCATCCGTTCTACTGCGAGTTCGCGGAACGGCTGAAGGTCATCGCCTGCATCGAGCGCCCGAACATGGCCACCAGCGAGGATCTGGAGGACGTGGTGAGCCGCAGCGTGTTCGAGAAGGCCGCCAAGGCGTTGAATGCCGGCGACAACGATGCGCAGATCATCTTCTGGGCGGCTGACGACGACGTGAAGACCGCCTTGGAGACCATCGAGGAGCGTGCCCTGATGGCCTTCGACGGCGTGCCGCAGGAGACCCGCAAGGCCCTGCCCGACGGCACCACCATCTTCGAGCGCGTGCTGCCCGGTGCCGACCGCATGTACCCCGACACCGACTCCGCGCCCATCCCGCTCACCAACGACTACATCGAGGGGTTGCGCAAGAACATCCCCGAATCCATCGCCGACCGCTACGCCCAACTCGACCAGTGGGGCGTGCCCGCCGACTGTTACAAATATATCCTCACCTACAACTATTTCCCGCTCATCAAACGCATCACCGATGAACTCGGCGTCTGCCCGAAATATCTTGGTACTTTCTTCGGCCATCGGCTCAAACACCTGCACGGCCAGTACGGAAAGCTCCCGTTCTACGCCGAGCGGGTCTATGACCTCTTCGCTTTCCTGAAAGAAAAGGGTCTCGACAAGTCCATCGCTCCCGACTTGCTGAAACTGCTGTTCGAATACCCGACCGCTGACTTCGCGGAACTACTGAAATTGTCCAATTACCGCAAGTGTACGAAAGAGGAAATCTTGTCGCAACTGAATGTTGCCGCCAATGCTTTCAAGCCCCGCCGCAAGCGCACTAATGAAACTGACAAACGCAATAGTCTCATAGGGTGTATACGTTCTATGGCAATCGGCAACATTCCATTCACAGAGCTTGCCAAATAATTCTTAATTCTTAATTTTTAATTCTTAATTGAATATGGACGACAAAGTAACATTCCAAGGATATAAAGGCAGAGCACTGGAAATGCTCAAAAAATACGACGTCCACGTGTGGGACAAGGCCGAGGTCGAGACCACCCGCGGGCACTTCTCGGGCAAAATCCTGCCCAGGGCCGAGAACACCGACGACATCCACATCGTCATGAAGGTGGCCACGGGCTACAACATCGGCATCGACATCGAGACGGTGACCGACATGAAGGGCGAGCGCGACCCGCAGCCCGTCTTCAAGATTCCGGAGAAGGAATTTCCCTACACGCCCGGTCTGCCGCACGTGAAGCTGCTCGGCACCGGCGGCACCATTGCCTCGCGGTTGGACTACCGCACCGGCGCGGTGATCCCCGCCTTCTCACCCGGCGAACTCTATGGCGCCGTGCCCGAGTTGGCTGACATCTGCAACTTGGAGACCGAAAAGGTCTTCGCCGTCTTCTCCGAGAACATGTCTCCGACGGAGTACATGGCTCTGGCCAACAAGATCGGCGACGAGATCAAGAAGGGCATTGAGGGTATCGTCATCGGCCACGGCACGGACACGCTGGCGCACACCGCCACCGCGTTGACCTATATGTGCCAGAACCTTCCGATGCCGGTGGTGTTGGTGGGTTCCCAGCGTTCCTCCGACCGCCCGAGCTCCGACGCGGCCTTGAACCTGATGCACGCAATGACCGCCGCCGGTCACGGTGACATCGCCGAAGTGATGGTCTGCATGTTCGGACCCACCAGCGACGACTACGGCTTCCTGCATCGCGGCACTCGCGTGAGGAAGATGCACAGCTCCTACCGTTCCACGTTCCGCACCATCGGCGACACGCCGTTGGCGACCGTGAACCGCAAGGACGGCGTGCAGCCCATCAAGGAGGTCTATAACCACCGCCGCCACGGCGAGCAGCACCGCAAGGTCGAGGTCATCACCAACTACGAAGACTACAAACGCAGCTTGGCACTCAACGACCCGAACGTCACCCGCATCGTGCCGACGTTCGACGACCGCGTGGCCATCCTCTACTACTATCCCGGCATGAAACCCGACGTGTTGGATGCGTTGATCGACAACGGCTACAAGGGCATCGTGTGGAATGGCACCGGCTTGGGCCACGTCAACAAGCACATGTTCGACGCCATCCAGCGGGCCACCGACGCGGGCGTGCACCAGTACATGAGCGTGCAAACCATCTGGGGCTACACCCACATGTTCGTGTATGACACCGGTCGCGACATGATGGCGCGCGGCATCATCCCCGCCGACAACATGCTGGCGGAGAGCTCCTACATCAAGCTCGGCTGGGCGCTGGGATTGACCAAAGAGAGCGGCCAGAAGCGCGAGGACGTGAAGAAACTGATGCTCACCCCCATCAACGACGAAATCACCAAGCGCGAACCCTACGACGGCTACCTCGTCTATCAAGGCGGCGTGCCGGAAGTGGAGGAGTTCGTGAAGAAAGTGAGGAAGTAACGGTTTACGATTTACCATTTACGGTTTACGGTTTGCGGTATCAGAAATCGCAAACCGTAAGCCTTTTTTATTTGTTCGCCTTCTCTTCGTCATTGTTGTACCAATTCAGATATTCCGCGGTGTATTGCCGGCCTGAATCCACCAGCTTCTGTTTTTTCACATCGGAAATATCGAAATCGATGGCCCTGACCCCAAGTGTGTCGATATAGACCGTGCGCTGCCAGTCATCACTGTGCAGGTGGACGTTGTCCTGGAAGTCGATGAGCGTGGTCACCAGTGCCTTGGTATAGGTGAAAAAACTGCCAATCTCGTTGCGGACAGTGGCCTTGTGAGCGAGATACATCGAGATGTCTTCCTTGGCATCTAACCGAAAACCCAACGTCTCCCGATTGTATATGTAGGGGTTGTCACCGATTTTTTCTTTCATGCTCTTTTTCGCATTGAACTTATCATAGTACTCGGTGCGGCGAATGTTCTTTTTCTTGTCATCCACGAAATTCTCCCTGTCGAAGGTCTTGATGGAATAATTGTCCAAAAGCCCACCGTCTACGAATGTATGGTCTTTGTTTTCCCCGCCCTTTATGGAAGCGAAAAAGAGCGGGATAGACATGGAGATTCGGGCGGCATCGGCCACCACGACATCCGGCGTGTCATCGGCATTGAACACCACAGAGGTACCCGTTGACAAATCGGTGCCCACCAGATAGATATCCATGTATTTATGCGAGTCGGCAAGTTTTCGGAACGTAATCTCGCCATTGCCGGTTTTCTTTTTAATGTATTCGACCATCTTGTCGCGGAAATAGTCGCCCTTGTACCAGCCATACTCCTCCAGAAGACGCTTCGTGTCGCGCACAATGCCGAACGAGCTGTCCAGAAACTTTTTAAAATTCAAATCCCAGAGTACCTCCCGCACCTCTTCGGCAGTGTAGCGCAATCCGACCAGAACCGCCATCATGGCACCGGCAGATGTGCCTGCCACTCGTTTGATATTCTGCAGAATTCCCTCTTTTTCAAGCACTTCAAGCGCTCCCACGTAGGCAATGCCCTTCACTCCGCCACCCTCAAAAACCAGATTGTGAAAATGATAAGCCATATTTTTAAGATTTGATGATGAACATGAAAACAATTGCAAAAATAAGAAATATCGGAAAGACAAACACTTTTCCTGCATCTCTTCCATTATTTGTGTTGAAAGGATATGACACAACAAGCTGGAAATTACTGCTTTTTTTGTATTTTTGCCTTTTGAAAGAATCATGGCCGGCCTCTATATCCATATCCCGTTTTGTAAGTCCAAATGCGTTTACTGCGGATTCTATTCTACTGTGAACCAAAAGGATGCGGACAAATACGTATACTTTTTGATAAAAGAAATGGCACTGCGTTGCCGCGAAGCCAACGGTGAACCGATTAAAACCGTCTATTTCGGCGGCGGCACCCCTTCTGTCTTGCAAATTTCTCAATTACAGCAAATTATAGATTTTGCAAAGAAGTGTTTTTCTTTTGAAGAGAATACGGAGATGACTATCGAGGCCAATCCCGAACAGCTGACCGCTGATTACTGCCAAAATCTTAAAACACTAGGATTCAACAGAATAAGTATCGGTATTCAGTCTTTTCACGATGAAATACTACAGTTTTTGGGAAGAAAACATTCTGCGAAGGAAGCCTTGCAGGCAGTGGAGAATGCGCACCATGCCGGTTTCGAGAACATCTCCATCGACCTCATCTACGGCGTGAACGAGCGCAATAATGCTTTGTGGCAGAAAGAGTTGGAAACAGCGTTCCACTTGCCAATAAAACATTTCTCCGCCTACGCCTTGACGGTTGAAGAGAATTCACTACTCTACCGCCGCATCCATCAGCACAAAACCGTGGAACCCGATGAGGATTTGGCATCCATACAATATAATATATTGTCGGAATCTGTGAAGAACTCACCATTCGCACAGTACGAGGTCTCTAACTTCGCGATGAAGGGCTGGGAGTCCAAACACAACTCCGCCTATTGGCACCGCGTGCCTTACATCGGGCTGGGGGCTTCGGCACACTCCTACGACGGAAAACACCGCCAGTGGAATGCCCCGAACCTCAGCGGTTATTTCACCCAAATCGAGGAGGGAAAAACCTACCACGAGCGCGAAACGCTCACCGACATTGACCAATACAACGAATTCGTACTCTTGGGCTTACGCACACGCACCGGCATAAACCTACGCGAAATGGAAGATCTTTTCGGTCAAGAACGAGGCGTTTCTTTCTTGAAATACTTCGAATCGGAGGTAGAAAGCGAATGTTATCGTTTGGATGAACATCACATTCGGCTCACTCCGCAAGGGCTTTGGCATGCTGACGGCATCGCCAGCGGCGCATTCCTCACAAACATTGTTGACGATTAATGATTTTGACACTTCCAACAACCTAAGTCCAAGTCATAGTCTTAAGTCTCAAGTCTCAAATCAAAACAACGTCGGTTCCCAACTTTGGAGGCCTTCGGTCTTGGCGTTGGACTTTGCCTCCATATTCAGCAGTTTGATTTTGCGGGAGACATCCCACCGGTAGCCGCCGAGAGTGCCGTTGGTGCAGACCACGCGGTGGCAGGGCACGATGCACATCACTGGGTTGGCACCGACCGCCTGTCCCACCGGCCGGGCCGCCTTGGGTCGGTGAATCCGTTCCGCGATGTGCCGGTAGGTGGTCACCATGCCGTTGGGTATCGTGAGCAGATCCCGCCACACCTCAAGTTGAAACGGCGTGCCATAAAGGTGCAGACACAGACTCGGCACCTTGTCATCATGGTGACGGAGCAGCAAAAGGGCCTTTTTGTGCATAGACACGGTGCGGTTGCGGAATCGCGCCTTAGGAAAATGCCGCTTCAGTGTTGTTTCGGGTTCCCACTTCATGGCGGCGGGCATGATGAAACAGATTCCCTTGGGTGTCGAGGCAATCAACACGCGCCCGATGGGAGCGGACTGGATACTGTAGCTGATGGCGAGGGGCTTTTCTTTGCCCACGAATTCTTCCCGCAACATCGGCTCTATCCAGATGCGGCAATGTTTTTTGTTGTTCATTTTGAGTGATTTAGACGGCAAAGATACAAAAATACACATGCTCCTCCGTTTTGAAACAGAAAATAGTATCAGAGGAGAAAATTATGTATTTTTGCCGCACAAGTTTTTTCTCAGAAAATAAAAATCCCGAATATGAAAAAAATTACCCTCCTGACCATTATCCTCGCGGCCGTCATGCTATTCGGCTGCCAGAAACCCAAAGCCATCGTGGTGGTTCCCGAACCCGTGGAAGTCACCCCGAAAGGCGGACAATTCACCATCGACAACCAGACGATGCTCTGCTTCGACAACCTCGGGGCCGAAGCCTCCGAAACCTCGAAAATGATCCGCGATCTCTACGAGAGTTACTTTAAGCTCCGCCCCAATCTCGGCGATGCGGAGAGCGCGAAAAAGCATTCCATCTTATTCAGTATCAGCAAAAAAGAGATCAAGGATATCGGCGATGAAGGATATAAGATGCAGGTAAAATCCAACCGGATTGTCGTGGAGGCCAACACCACCGCCGGACTTTTTTACGGCATGCAGACGCTCATGCAGCTCGCCGGCACCGACAAGTTAGCCGACAATAAGACCTTTGCCGTGCCGTGCTGCCAGATTACCGACTACCCGCGCTTCGCCTACCGCGGCGCCCACCTCGACGTGTCGCGCCACTTCTTCGACACCGCCTTCGTGAAGAAGTACATCGACATGCTGGCGTTCTTCAAAATCAACAAGTTCCACTGGCACCTCACTGACGACCACGGCTGGCGCGTACAGATCGACCGTTACCCTGAGCTCACCCGCGTGGGCGCGTGGCGTCCTGAGCGCACCTCCTGGGACACGCTGCACCCCGTAATGCCCGACGAACCTATGACCTACGGCGGTTTCTACACCAAGGAACAGATTCGCGACATCGTGCGCTACGCCACAGCTCGCCACATTGACATCATCCCTGAGATTGAGATTCCCGGCCACTGCAGCGCCATCCTCGCCGCCTACCCGCAATATGCCTGCGATGACTACCCCTACACCGTGGCCGTGGGCCCCTATTGGCCGCCGAAGGCCATCATGTGCGCCGGCAATGACGGCGTGCTCACCTTCTACAAGAACGTCCTCACCGAAGTGGCCGAGCTCTTCCCCTACCCGCTCATCCACATCGGCGGCGACGAAGCCTTCAACGACAACTGGCAGGTCTGTCCGAAATGCCAGCAACGCATTCAGGACAAAGGGCTTAAGAACGAATTTGAACTCCAGCAGTGGCTGATGAACCAGATCGAGCACCACCTTGATTCCCTCGGCAAGAAGGCCATCATCTGGGACGACATCGTGTCGGACGACATGGTGAACACCTCCACCATCATGTGCTGGCAAGGCCTCGACGTGGCGAAAACCGCCGCCAAGCACGGCAACGATGTCATCATGTGCCCGACCACCCACTGCTACTTCAACTACTACCAAAGCAAGGACAAGGACGAGCGGCTCTGCATGGAGGGTTACGTCTCCTTGGGCAAGGCCTACTCCTTCGACCCGATGCCGGAGGGCTTGAGCGAAGCGCAACAGAAGCACATTCTCGGCGGACAATGCAACCTCTGGACCGAGTTCGTCAACGACCCCGAAACGGCCGAATACATGATCATGCCGCGTCTGTTCGCCCTCTCCGAGTGCGTCTGGAGCCCGAAAGAGAAGAAAGACCCGAAGAAATTCGCCACGAAGGTCGATTTCGAGCGCAATCTGATGAAAAAATTAGGATACAAGCCATCAGGAAGGACGGTGATGGAACTGGAATAGAATCCAACAACTCAACAAAAAAAGACCGGCATTATTGCCGGTCTTTTTATTGGATAGCACTGATAAAACTATTTCTTGATAATCTTGTGCATGGAGACACCGTTTTCGGTTGTCAACTTCAACGTGTAAATGCCATTGGCGAGATCTTTCACAGAGATGCTGTTCACTTCACCCACTTCCATCTTCACCAGCTGGCCTTGCATGTTAATAATTTCAACGCTTTGGACATTTTCAGCCTGGATGTTGACCATATCGGTTGCAGGGTTCGGGTAAACCATCGTGCTCTCCTCTTCGACATTCGCAATGCCTGCCGGGAAAGTCACATCAATCATATAGGTGGCCTGAGAGCCGAATTTACCGTTATCGCGGAAGATCTGAGTTCCGTCCGCAGCTCTAAGCAAGAAATAACCTGCACCAAAGCCAGCGTTGATACCATCTCCATATCCATCATAAACTTCAAGACGGTAACAACCAATCGTTTCAGGTTTGAACAAATAGGTATGTTCGACACTGCTGTTGTTCGCGAAAGGACCACCAGACAGAACCACGTTGCCATTGGGATCAAAGAATTTGAATGTTGTCTCAGAACCATATTGGTCGGTCTTCAAGACAAAAGTCATCTTACCGCCACCAACATATACGTTCTTCTTTATCGTAAGTGTTTTGGGGCTGATCTGAACGTCTGTGCCGTTGATTTGAGTGATTTGCACGCTCAGCGTGTTGTTGGTGTTAACCGTGACATCGAAAGCTGGGATGTGAACGGTATCGCTCTCGTATGATCCCACAGAACCACTCCAAGTGGCAGTTTGCGTGTTGCCTCCTATGCTGTAAGTATAAGTCAAAGAGGTCAGCGTTTCCGAGCCCAAATTCATAAATTGGAAATAGGCACCAGCTTGGTCTGTACACGTGACAGACGGAATTGCGTACACATTAGCAAGACGTCCATCGATAGCAGGTACATTAATGCGTTCAATAGGTATTTCAATACTGGTAAGCACCTCCTTATGACCTTCGCAAACAAAGGCGATAAAAGACAGATCTGACAATACTGCATCAATAGGGTTCGGAGATCCTAATTGATCAGGAATCACATACTCGTAATTCTTCTCAACCAATGTGCCTTGGGCAATGTTTTCAATAGTTTCGCCCCATTGGCCTGTGATCAGATGGCGCAACATATGCATGTGGTTATACTGGTTACCGACAACTTGTGCGGGATTCTTGTCCATACCAATCTGAGGACCTAACACATTGTCTTGAAGGATAGCAACATTCAAAGAATTGGATGTAACCGTCTGTGAACCTGTGTAATAGAGTTGAACACGAATATTCACCGTTCTGGTGCTCATGTCAAGCGTTCCCTCAGCTGCAATGTTCACGGGAGAGGGCATGTTGAGAATTGTGTTCGCACAAGAAGGCCAATAGTCCCTGTAAACATCTAACACAGAAGAATATTGTGAGAAAACATGACGGTTAACGGTTCCTGCAGGATACCCTTCAAGGCCAATTTGTGCAGCCAATGCATTACCCCACTGGGTAGTGTATGTATTAGCAGAATAAGTACCCTGATGGATATTAATAATATTGACACGATCCGGATGTGCGGCTTTTACTTCATTAGCCTTCTTGTGACCGGCAGGGCACCAAGTGCAGTTAATACCTGTGTACTCTTCAATAAGTACATTGCGGTTGGACGGGGTTGTTGACACAATAGTGTCTGTAATTTGTGCAAAGCCAGTCAAACCAGCCATAATCGCAACAACTAATAGTAAAGTTTTCTTCATACTTTTGATTTTTTATGTGAATATTTGATTACAAATTTTCGAACCTGCAAAAATACACTTTTGTTTCAAATTGTCAATGGGAATATTCGCTTTTTTTATCACCCAAACGCCGAATCTCACCTCTTTCGAGATGTTTTGTCATAAACATGGGATGCTTTGCGAAAAAAAAATGTTATAGTTTTTGTCTAAGTTCTACTTCAGCACCAACTGTATTGTATGCCTGTTGCTCTGCCGGATCAACACTTCTTCTCCGGAAAACATCTCCAGCACCTCTTTTTCAGAACCTTCATCATAATGGCGTATGGTCACCAACCGGATGCCGTCGTTGAACTTCACGATGAACTCTTTCTGCAACGCCTCCAAACAGGGTTGCAACCGCAGCGGCACATTATCCGTGCATACTGAGAAGGTGAGCGCGGAGTTCTGAATCAGGTTGATTTTGATGCGATATTCGGATAAGATGTCCAGAATCTTGGACAAATTCTCCACCCCGATAATGGAGAAATCGCGCGGGGAAACCGAAACCAACAATTGATTGTCCTTCACAATATAGGATGGAACGTCCATGGAATCAGCTTCTTGCGTAATCTTACTGCCTTCATTCTCAGGATGGAAGAAAGATTTCACGAACAACGGTATCTGTTTGTTGTGAAGAGGTTTGAGAGTTTTCGGGTGAATGACGCTCGCGCCATAGTAAGCCAACTCCACTGTCTCGTGATACGTCAACGTGTCGATTTTGACCGCATTCGGAAAACGTTTCGGATCGGCATTGAGGATGCCAGGGACATCCTTCCACACCGTAACACACTCGGCATCAAGAGTGTGCGCAAGGATAGCGGCAGAGTAGTCGGATCCTTCGCGCCCCAATGTGGTGGTCTGGTTCTCCGCTGTGCCCGCAATGAAACCTTGCGTCAGCACGATACCATGCGTTCTATGCTGAAAATAAGGCTTTACGGTATTACAGACCAACTTCTGCGTCACCGTCCAATCGACATGTCCCTCACGGTACGTGTTGTCGGTACGTATGAGCTGCCGCGCGTCAATCCATTGCGTTTCAACACCCTGTGTGTTCAAATAGGTGGAAATCAGCGTCGTGGAAAGCAGTTCGCCAAAACTGACAATACGGTCATAATCATAGTCGAAATTGTCAGAAGTAGGACGTTGCAACTGCTCGTTCAACAGGGTGAAGAGCCGTTCGGAGTGCGGCTGGAACGGATTCTCCTCCCCCATAAGCTCCTGCGCCACATGCTCATGTTGCGCACGCAGTTCCGCAAGCAATGCCGGCACATTTCCGGGAGTATGGTAGTAGGCATCCAACAACTTCTCCATGAAATTGGTGGTCTTGCCCATGGCGGAAATCACCACTACAAGTTGCTCATTATCATAGCGCTGCAGAATATTTTTTAAGTTTTCAATAGCCGGGGCATCCTTCACGGATGCACCTCCGAATTTAAATACTTTCATAGTTTAAATTATTCGTTTTTAAGAACTTGCAATAAAGTGGTACCGACCACGCCAAGAGTGTTCTTGTCTATATGCTGGATATTGTCGTCCAACGTATGCCATACTGGATCGAAGCCCGTACCTGAGACCGCATCGTAATGGATGATGTCAATCATCTTGAACGGGGCATATTTGTTTACATAGTAGTGGTCATCGGTGATGATGCCGCCAGGTTTGTTCTGGAAATACTGGCCGTGGCCGAGCTCGTAGGCCGTGGACCACACCTTTCGCACCACCTCCTGCGCGTCGCGCAAGGAGAACTGCTCCTGCATGAACTGTGCGTTCGGACTGCCGACCATATCAAGCAAGATGCCATAATTAGCCGTATATCCTTGGATATGAGGGTTTTTAGCCCAATGCTGCGCACCCAAGCCCCACCAGTCACCGGGAACACTCTCGCTCTCTTTCGGACCATAGTCTTCCGCATCGAAGAAGATAATATCGACACCTACATTGGGCTGTGACTCATGGAGTTGGCGGGCGATTTCAAGCAATACCCCCACCCCGCTGGCGCCATCATTGGCACCGTCAATCGCCTTGTCGCGATTGGCAGGATTCGGGTCGTGGTCGGCGAAGGGACGGGCATCCCAATGCGCGGCCAACACAACACGTTTGGTCTTCTCGGGGCCGAAACTGCCAATGAGGTTGGCGCACGGCCACGATTTGCCATCGTAAGTTTTCGCAGTAAATGACTGATTATAGACCGTGTCGCAATAATCACGCAACTTGTTCAGCAACCAGACACGACAGTTTTCGTGCGCTTCGGTGCCTAACACACGCGGGCCGAAGTCGGTTTGCGCCTTCACGAAAGCGTAAGCGGAATCGTTATCAAATGCGGGCAAGGTAACATTGGACTGGGGAGCATCCTTTGGGGTCTTCTTGGTGCGGTCACAAGCCGGAAGAAAAACAACCGCTGCCACAAGAAGAATCAATATTGTCTTAATTTTCAACATATTACAATAGACTATTAAGGTTTTTCTATGTTTAAAAATGGATTGGCGAAGATACAAAAAAAGAGGTTCCGCGTTTCTGGTTTGATTGAAACTTGAAACCTGAAACAAGAAAGGCGACTGCTAGCAGTCGCCTTTCTTTGTGGCGGGATCGAGAGTTGAACTCGAGACCTCCGGGTTATGAATCCGACGCTCTAACCAACTGAGCTACCCCGCCTTTTTTGAGGCTGCAAAAATACACTTTTTTTGGATAGTTTTTCAAATGTTGAAAAATTTTTCTTTCACCGCCTTTTTACCGAAAAAATCGTATCTTTGCCAAACAAAATTCACGATTATGGCATTCACGTTTTTCAACAACAGGGAACCCCGGCAGTTTAATTACAAACCCAGGTACTACGATCCGAAAAAAGAGGAATCCACTGGCGATTCAAGAAGAGATTTCGCCCGCAACCTCCACGACGAGTGGCAAAGCAAGCGCAACCACACCGGCGATAAAAAAAACAACTCCTCGATAACCATCCTTTTCATGATATTCTTCGTGATTGTGCTCGCCCTCGTACTCTGGAAATTCTTCTAACCTTTAACCCTTAACCCTTAACCAAATGGAAGACATCATACGCCTGCTGCCCGATGCGGTGGCGAACCAGATAGCGGCCGGAGAGGTCGTGCAGCGACCCGCCTCCGTGGTCAAGGAGCTGCTTGAAAACGCCGTGGATGCCGGCGCAACCCAGATCCAACTCATCATCAAGGATGCCGGCAAAACGCTCATCCAGGTAACCGACAATGGCAAGGGCATGTCGTTCAACGACGCGCGCCTTTGTTTCGAGCGGCACGCCACCTCCAAGCTGCGCAAGGCCGACGACCTGTTCCACATCTGCACCAAGGGATTCCGCGGCGAGGCCCTCGCCTCCATCGCGGCCATCGCGCACGTGGAGCTCAAAACCAAGCCCGCCGCCGACGAGATGGGCACCCTCGTCCTTATCGAAGGTGCTGACATCAAGGAACATGCGCCCGTCACCTGCGCCGACGGCACCTCCATCGCCGTCAAGAACCTCTTCTTCAACGTGCCCGCCCGCCGAAACTTCCTCAAATCCGACAAGGTGGAGCTCACCCACATCGAAGAGGAATTTTACCGCGTCGCGCTCATCCATCACGATCTCACCTTCCAATACTATAATGACGGCAAGCTCGTCTTGCTGCTGCCTGCCTCCAACATGCGCCAGCGCATTGTCAACGTTTTCGGGCAGCACTTCAACGACAAACTTTTCCCCGTGGAGCTCAACCACGAGCTGATGCGCATCACCGGCTTCATCGCAAAACCCGAGAACGCCAAACGGAAAAGCGAGCAATACATGTTTATCAACCATCGCTACGTGCGCCACAGTCTGCTCAACTTCGCAGTCGAGAAGGCGTACGCCGACCTCATCCCGCAGGGTTCGCACCCCGCCTATTTCATCGCCCTCGAAATCGACCCCGCCATGATCGACGTCAACGTCAGCCCCACCAAAGTGGAAGTCAAACTGCAGGACGAACGGTTGTTCTTCGGGTTCCTAAATTCTACGGTGAAGAAAGCCCTCGGCACCATGTCGCTCACCCCGATGATCGACTTTGACGACTCTTTCCCTGACATTATCACCGATCGTCCCGAGAATAAAGAGATTGTCGCGCCCACCATCCGCACGAATCCGAACTACAATCCTTTCGACAAGGTGCCGGAGAAGAAGCACAGCTCACCATTCCAGCAGTTCGGAGGCGGCAATTTCCGTCGCGAGACGCCCACCTCCAACGACTGGGAAAACTTCCTCAAAGAACTGAATGTGGAGAAGGTGGAATACCCGAAAGAGGAACAGCAACAGGTTGATTTCCAACCTCATACTGAAGAGAACCAACTCGACATTCCCGAAAATATCCCGTTTTTCGTGTTCGGAGGCCGTTACCTCTTTTTCGAGCTGAACGGTCAGGTGATGGCCGCCGACCTGCCCAACGTGCAGGAGCGCATCCTTTACGACATGTACGTCAACGCCCTGAAGAACACCCCGATACGGCCTCAGCAGAGCTTGTTCCCGCAAACAGTGACGCTCACCGCCGCCCAGACCGACTTGGCCATCTCGCTGAAGGAGGATTTCCTGCGATTGGGCTACGACCTCGAAAAGATCGACAACACGCACTTGGCCGTCAACGCCACCCCCAACGATGAAGAGGACGAAGGGGACGTGCAGGCACTGATCGAGAACGTGCTGACCGCCTACCAGACCAACCAAGTCATCCACAAGGGCGACAAAATCTCTGGAATCGCGCAGAGTCTGGCCCGTCAGAAACGTTCTCGCCAGCGCGTGCCCGCCACCCAAGAAGAGGTCAAAGCGCTGATTCGCAAACTGTTCGAAAGCGACATGCCCACGTTGACGCCTTCCGGCAAAAGCACGCTGCACATCTTTGGAGCGGAGGAGTTGCGACACTATTTCGAGTGATGATGAACAAAAATATACAATAATCACCAAAAATATGCCACGAATTGTCAATAATTAATTTTTGTATATAAAACACTTGTATTCTATATGAAATGATGAAATACAATTTTTGAATAATTCATGATCAATTCGTGATAATTCGTGTAAACAAATATGAAATGCATTACTGTTGACAATCTGACATTCGCCTACGACAATCGTGTGATCTTCAACGACTTGTCCGTTAGCTTCCCTCAAGGCGGCTTCTGCTCGATTCTGGGACCGAACGGTTCCGGCAAGACCACACTGTTGAAGTGCATCGTCGGGTTGTTGCAACCGAGTGGCGGCACGATTATGTTGGAAGGAAAGCCGATGTCTGAGTACAAGATGATGGATATGGCCAGAAAAATCGCCTACGTGCCGCAATATCAGGACATCGTGTTCAACATTTCCGTGTTCGACTACGTGATGTTGGGGCGCAATCCATACCAGACCCCGTGGGAGATGCAACGTACTGAGGACAAAGAGATTGTGGAGGCAATGTTGCAAAAATGCAACGTTTGGCACTACCGCGACACGTTGATACAGTCGTTGAGCGGTGGCGAGCGTCAGCGGGTGATGATCGCCCGCGCCATGGCGCAGCAGACCGGCATCATGCTCCTGGACGAGCCGCTGTCGAACATCGATGTCACGCACAAGTTCGAGATCATGGACATATTGCAGGAGCTCAACGAAGAGCGGAACGTCACGGTGCTCATCATCCTCCACGACCTCCCGATCGCAAAAGCATATTCCAAGCAGGTGCTGTTACTCAAGGAAGGAAAGATGCTGCACTTCGGCGACAAAAACGCGGTCTTGACAGAGGAAAACATCCGGAGCTGTTTCAATCTGACGGAGCGGTATGCCGTGTCCGAGGAGGGGTTTATTACGAAGAGACTTTAGCTTTTGGCTATTAGCTATTGGCTGTAAATAGCCGAATGTTAAAAGCTAAAAGCCAAGAGCCAAAAGCTAATAGCCAGACGATTATGAATAAAATAGGAATGAAACATGAAATTCCGGATTACAAATGCATTTCGTATCGGAAAAAATACTATTTTTGCCGCCCGAAAATGGAGAGATGGCAGAGCGGTCGATTGCGGCGGTCTTGAAAACCGTTGAGGGTAACACCTCCGGGGGTTCGAATCCCTCTCTCTCCGCAACCGTGTAGGGGCGAAAGATTTTTCGCCCCTACATTCGTTTAAACCGAGAAAGACGCCCTCCTTTATCAATCTCAATATTTTCTCAGTAGTTTTCTGCGCACCCTCTGGGATAGAACCCTGTCCTTGGGCGTCTGATTGTAGCAGTTTGTTATCACAGCCGGGATGGGCAGGGATGTTGATGAGGAATGTCAAAATAGAAACTGCGGGCTTCTATGTTTTTTATGCCCATCAGCACCAGACAGTGTGACCAAGATAGGGTGAAACGGGGCAGTTGAATTGTGGCAATGGTGTTGCTCAAATTCGTATCTTGCTTTTTTTCAGAAGGATTGTTGTAATTTTCCAATTGGGGCAATGGCATTGCCCCAATTTTCGCATTCTGCCATAATGTTTTCTGTTTTTCAATCGGCAAAGATACTCCTTTTTCGGATATGGCTGAAGGACTGTCAAAATAATAGTTTAAGACAATCTCCGAAAAGCACCAGCGCGCACACTTTGATCCGCTTTCACATCAAATTCATCAAATCTATAGTCGTAACTTTTTTTTGTCTATTTCACATCGAAATTTTTGCAAAATTCCGGAAATATTCAACACTGAAGGGTGAGGAATGACTACTGGTTGAACACCTCGACCAATTCTGCAGTATTTGTATCATACTGTTTGGTTTGCAAATAACAAAGAGTCCGCTCCAGACGGGACATCTCTGAAGATATTCTCAAAGCATTTACCAGCTTCTTGATTCGCGGCTCTTTGTCTGACTCGCTATCCTTGGTGACTTCCTTCAAACCTTCCAGTGTGTCAGGTAACCCATAATCCGATAGGTTCAGCGACAATTCTGCTGCGCACGACAACAAGAAATCTTCCGCCGCCTTGCATACGAATATCAGATAGTGATGACCTGTTTTGTGTTTCATCAGTCTCAGATGCTCCGAACTTGCCAACAACTGAAAATCGGCATAGTCATACGTTTTTTTCTTGTCATCGTCAATGATTCCAATGGCGAAGCCATCAGAAAAGCGGCCAGTTTTCATGCCGGCCATCACATTCGAACATCCATGCTTGTGATTTACACCATCCAGACACAACAACGTCTTCAAGATGTTTGTATCCACATAACACTCTGGAAAAATATGATTCGCTCTCTTAGCCATTAAGTGTACGACTCTATGTTATAATACACATCTATCCCGTCATCGTAGATTTCCTGCACATCCTTTTCTGACGCAGTAAC
>Ga0310691_10000674_pt1 | contig 59872 bp, 13 predicted proteins | sample 176DNAGHGlowgp2_FD_203887 | JGI IMG/M metagenome (GOLD analysis project Ga0310691, IMG submission 203887) | Sheep rumen microbial communities from Palmerston North, Manawatu-Wanganui, New Zealand - 1766 DNA GHGlow gp2 (v2) (version 2) | ecosystem: Host-associated > Mammals > Digestive system >... | reverse complement strand
ACTGTTCGCAACGGCTTATTGCCATTGACGACATCGTGATTAGCGGATCCACGAACGCCCCCCTCATCACGACAGCTCCCAGCAGCTTGCACTTTGTGAATGTCCCCACAGGCACCACCTCCGCCGCCCAAGCGGTGAGGGTGTACACCTACAACGTCACCGATCCTGTGAGCGCATCGGTGCCCGTTCCTTTCGAAGTTTCCGCTGACAACTCCAACTTCTCCACTTCTGCCACTATGGCTCTTTCGGACACCATGCTTTACGTCAGGTACTCCCCCACCGCGGAAGGCCTGGACAACGTGTCGATGACCCTCACCAGCGGTACCGCCATCACGGAGATCCCCTTGATCGGAAGTAGTGTTTACTGCAATGTGGATCTGCCATACGAGCAAAACTTCAACAGCACCCCCGAATACGGATTCCCCACATGTTGGTCACAAATCAACCCGTTCGACGGCTATCCCAAAACCACAGACGATTACACTTCGCCGGGCGACAATGTGTTGATGTTCAAATGTGACTTCAACAACTATCAGCCCATTTTCGCAGTGATGCCGCAGATGCCGGCCGACCTCTCCAATTTGCAGATTTCCTTCTCCACTTTCCGTGAAGGATCTTATTCCGGCACACTCAGCGTAGGTTACGTCACCAATGTCGCCGACAGCAGCACTTTTGTTCCGGTATGGTCCATCAATGCCGCACAGATTGGCGACAACAACCCGCACCCGTATTTGGTCACTTTCGAGAATGTGGTCACCGACCCCGATATCAACTATTACATCACGTTCAAATACGAGACATCGAGCAACTGGTACTGGTTCGTGGACGATGTCGTTGTGGAGGAGCTTGCTCCCTGCAGCATGCCCACCGGCTTGGAAGTCAGCCTGGTGACCAGCACTTCCGCCACAGTTTCCTGGGGTGGTAGCGCGAGCAGCTATTTCCTGTATTACAAATCGCAATATGACACTGGATACACTGAAATCCAGAACGTGTTGCCGGGCGAAAACGGCTACACCATAGAAGAATTGCTGCCAGTCACCACCTACACGTGGTATGTGGCCTCCGTTTGTGACGACGGCTCCACCGTCAACAGTCTGGAGATTTCCTCCTTCACCACGGAATGCAGCACCTACTCCACCCCCTTCGTCCAGAACTTTGACGGTTCCACCAACGTCCCGCTATGCTGGAACCGCTATAACGGCTGGGCCAGCGATGTGTTTGCGGGTGGCACCCTCACCCCCACCACCAGCGGATGGGTGTTCAACAGCACCCTCGTTTTCGGCGCCAACCACCCGAAGGTGAACATTTACGGAGCTTCCTGCAACAGATGGCTGGTGTCGCCGCCCATTGATCTGGGTGATCTGACCTACCCTGTTCTGACCTTCGACCTTGCCCTCACGTCGTGGAACACCACCAACGCCATTTCCGACCCCAACGGTCAACCTGACGACAAGTTCATGGTCATCGTCTCTACTGACTTCGGCGCCACCTGGAGTGCCGCCAACGCCACAGTATGGAGCAATGACGGCAATGGCGACTATGTCTTCAACCAGATTCCCGCCGCCGGACAGGAAGTCAGCATCTCCCTTTCCGATTATGAGAGCCAGACGGTCATGATCGCCTTCTACGGTGAGTCCTCCACCGCCAATGGCGACAACGACCTGCACCTCGACAATGTGGTGGTAAGCAATGCCACTTCTTGCACGAAGCCGACCAGCCTGAGTGTGGTTGCCGTCAGCGGGAACTCCGTCACGCTGGGCTGGATCGAAAGCGGCAACGCCACCTCCTGGAACATCGAGTACGGTCCCGCAGGTTACCAACAGGGATCTTCTGTCGCCACCGTGGTGGAAGCGAACACGAATCCTTATACCATCAACAATCTGTCTGCCAACACCTACGACTTTTACGTTCAGTCAGACTGTGGCGCAGATCAGAGCCTCTGGGTTGGGCCTATCTCGGCGACACCGGGTTCGTTCAACATGGGCGTCACCGGTTACGACTCACTGACCACATGCTCCCTGATCATCTACGACAACGGTGGTCCCAACGGCAACTACAGCGCCAGCTGCGACTACACGCTGGTGATCTATCCTGAGACGGAAGGCGCTGCAGTTTCGGTTTCTGGTTCTTACGCCACCGAAAACAACTGGGATTTCCTCCGCATCTACGACGGAATCGGCACCGGTGGTTCACTGCTTGGCGAGTTCAGCGGCAACGGCACTGTCCCCACGACCGTCTCTTCGAGCGGCCCGCTGACCGTCAGATTCACCTCTGACGCCGGCATGCAATACGCCGGTTTCATGCTGACCGCCTCGTGCACCTCTTGTTCGCCTGCCGGCAACCTCACCGTTTCCGACCTCACAGACAACTCTGCGGAGATAACCTGGACGGGCATGGCTTCCTCCTACAAGTTCGAGTACAAAGCCGCCAGTGCCACCGAATGGAATACGGTCATCCTCACTGACACCTCCTATACCCTCAACAACCTTGTGGCTTCCACTCCCTATATGGTGAATGTTTACGCGGACTGCGGCGACATGTTCTCTTCCCCCGTTTCCATCACTTTCAGCACCACCATGCTCTCCGTGGATATCCCGTACAGCACTGACTTCAGTAACCTCAACGATCAATACTGGCAGCTGAACAACGGCTCCTGCAACAATTACTGGTCGATCGGAGCCCTCAACGACTCCACCAGCGCGCTCTTCATCACCAACAACGGCACCACCCCGGGATACAACGTGAACTCATTCTCCGCGGTCTCTGCCGAAAAACTCTTCACCGTCGGAGAAGCAGCCGATCTGATGATCAACTTCAATGTGAAGATAGGCGGTGAAGAGTCGTATGACTATCTGAAGGTCTTCCTTGCCCCGTCAGACGCCTCTTATCCAGCCACCAACACCAACGCTGATTACACTACCACAGAATACTCCTTGTATGCCGTTAATTTCAGCGACTTCATGCAGTATTCATCCTTCACTTCTTATCCTTACAAATTCAATTTGACAAATGACAGCACGGTCAACGTGAGTGTGGTCATGGCCAACCCGAACGACAACCCCACCTCCACCTCCACTGCCAAATTAGTTTTCTTGTGGAAAAACGACAGCTCCGCCGGCGATCAACCCGGAGCCATCGTCTATGATGTGTCCATTGAAGCACTTTCCTGCACACCGCCTACCGATCTGACGATTGACAACCTCATCTCCACGGATGCGGATATCTCCTGGACTCCCGGCGACCAAGAGGAGACTTGGAATCTGGAATACCGCGAGGCCTCCACTCCCGCATGGACGTCGGTTGAGGTCACGGGCACCCCTGAGTACCATCTCTCCGGGCTGGTCTCCGGCACCACCTACTTCGTCCGTGTGCAGGCTGACTGCGGCGGCGGACAATCCCTGTGGCTTACCGAGAGCTTCTACACCCCGTGCCTCGACGCCATCAACGAGTTCCCCTATAACGAAGGATTCGAAAACGGCGGCAACATGCCGAATTGCTGGCACCAGGAGTATGTCTCCGGCACTGTGAACTGGACGTTCCAAGCCGGTGGTGACAGCCACGGCAGCGTGAACAACGCCCATAGTGGAAACTACAACGCGTTCCTTTTTGACGAGAGCACCATTTTCAACACCACACGTCTGGTTTCACCCGTCTTCGACCTCTCCTCTCTGACGAACCCGTACATCTCCTTATGGTACGCCCAGCAAGCGTGGGGTAACGGTCAGGACCGTCTGAACGTTTATTACCGCACCTCCGCTTCTGACGAATGGCAGGAGCTGACTCAATACTATGGTTCCGTGGCCGTATGGACCATGGATTCCCTCGCTCTGCCCAACCCGTCTGCCACCTACCAGATCGCTTTCTCCGGCATCGTCAACTATGGATATGGCGTTTTGCTGGATGACATCACCATCGCTGAAGGTTATGTCGCTCCTGAGCCGTGCGATGTGCCCACCAATCTGCACGCCACCGACATCCAGAACGAATCCATCTCCGTTGCTTGGGATGCCCACGCAGGCGTGAGCAGCTGGAACATCCAGTACCGTCCGGCAACCGCCGATCAGTGGTCGCTCGTGAACGTCAACACCAACAGCTACACCATCACCAATCTTACAGGTAAAACGTTGTACGAAATCCAGGTGCAGGCCAACTGCGCTGACGGACAGACCAGCGACTGGAGCAGCTCCATCACGGCACAAACCACCGATGTGGGTATCGTGAACTACCTGGAGAACAGCATCTCCTTGTTCCCGAACCCTGCCAACGACGTTGTCAATGTACAATGTACAATGAACAATGTACAATTGGAGGGTATCGAAGTAATTGACGTTTATGGAAAGGTCGTCCGCACCGTTGTAGGGGCGAATAATGATTCGCCCATGCCCATCCGCATCAACGTCAGCGGTCTCGCCAACGGCATGTATTTCGTGCGCGTGACCACCGACGATGGCACGGTGACGAAGACGTTCGTCAAGAGATAGTCTTTGACAATTCGCCATTAACAAAAAGGACGTCAGTTCGGTTTTCGAATTGACGTCCTTTTTCGTATGGGGGCAAGAGTTTTTTGATGCGAAAAAGGTTTTTAGTGCACCTCGCTCTCTTCCCGATATTGCAGAGGGGTCTTGTTGGTCTCTTTTTTGAAGAACTTGCAGAAAGAGGATGGGGTCGAAAAGTTCAGTTGCTCGGAGATTTCACCAACCGGCATATCGCCGTACATCAAGAGCAGTTTGGCCTGTTGGATGATGCGACGATGAATCCAATCCTGCACCGTCATTCCAGTGGTTTCCCGAATGGTGGTGCCCAGATGGTTGGGCGTCAGGCACAGCCGGTCGGCATAGAATGCGATGTTGTGTTCCTTGTCGGCATATTGGTTGACCAAATTGGCGAAATGGTGGAAGATTGTCTCCTTCCTTCCCGCGGCTTTATAGTCTTCCTCCTCTTTTCCCTTTTTGATGATATTCTGAAGCTCAGACATCAGTGAGGACTGCAGAAATCGGATAGCTTTCAGAGACAGTGGCTGGCGGTTGAGAGTGTGCCGCAGGAGTTGGTAGTATTCGCCCATAAGATTCCAGTCATCTTCTGACAGGTGAAAAATGGTGCACTCTTTGAAAACGACCTCGTCGGGCAGGTCGCGGAAAGAGAAAATCTGAAAGTCGAATTCCTCATCCTTTTCTTCGATTTCCATGATGGAATCGGCCGGAAAAACCAGCATTGTTCCGGCTGAAAGGCGGTAAGGTTTCATGTTAACGATTATTTGGGCGTTGCCTGAGATAATCCGCAGCACTCTTCCGTCCTCAATCCGGTAAGGCTGACCATCATGCATGAAGTTCTTGCCGAATTGTATGGCGCTCATGACCATCAGCAATTGGTTCCCGAGGTATTCCCCATGCCCTTTCCCAGCCATTCGGCCCATTTCCTCCAAAGTGAGTTCTTTTATCTTTCTTTCCATAATCGTTGTTTTGGAACATTATTACAACACAAAGGACAACGTAATGTTTGAGAAAAAATTGTTTATTTGCAAGTTTTCTGAAAGATTTATAGAAAGTTGGCTATGTGTAGTTTCCTTAAATTTGTTATATCCTAATAAACACAGAATTTATTATTCAATTTACCAATACAAGTATGCTTATGAAAAAATTTTACATCATTGCAGTGATGTGCCTTGTCGCCCTCATGGGTTTCAAGCCCACGCTGCAAGCGCAGACCATTTGGGACGGTACCACGGACATTTCGTGGTACGACGCTTCCGAAACGTCGTTTGACATCTCCACGCCGGAACAGCTGGCAGGCTTGGCTTCGTTGGTGAACACGGGCACCTCCTTCAACGGGGTGACCTTGAACCTGACCGATGACATCTGGCTCAACAGCACGGGCGACAGCACCAACAACTGGGTGCCCATCGGCGGCGGCTCCCCGACGAGCGAGTCGCCAAGCACCGGCAATGCCTTCAAAGGCAACTTCAACGGCCATGGCCATGCCATCTACAATCTTTACTGCGACAAGGGGAGCACCTTCCACGCGGGTCTTTTCTGCGCTTTGGAGAATCCTTGTACAATTGACTCCCTGGTGATGGTCAACCCTGTGTTGAAGTCACGGGGTATGATGGGCTGCATCGCCGGTTATCCGAGAGGCAGTTCCTCCGTTTATGTCCGCTACTGCTTAGTGATCAACGCCCGCATCGAGGGTGAGAACACCTCCGGCAGCAACAACATCGGCGGCATTTTCGGGGCCACCTACCCGAACAACGGCAGCACCTACATCGAGAACTGCGGCGTCACCGGCAGCATCACGGGATACTATCCCGCCGGTATGTCAGGCAACGCCGAACGCTCCTACACCACAAACTTCTACTTCGCGGGTACTCTTTACTCCTACGGCACGAACTACGGCGGTGTTGCGGCTCACGGCGGCAGCTTCACGAACTGCTATTCTTACACGCAAGTGTTGAGCTCCACCTCCCAATCCTCAGCATCCTCCGATGGTATTCAGGTCACGCAGGACGAGATGCAGTCTGAAGGTATGATCACCCTCCTGGGTGACGCTTTCAAGATGGACAACGGCATGAACGATGGCTATCCAGTCATGTCCTACATGCCCGGAATATCCCCTTCGGCCGTCAACATTTGCATGAACGAGTCGGTCACGCTGACCGCCTCGGGTTATGATTCCTACGTTTGGAACACGGGAGCGACCACGGAAAGCATCACCGTCTCTCCCTCCACCACCACGGTTTACACGCTGACAGGCACCCTGAACGGGACCACCTACACCAACACCGCTACGGTGACTGTGTTTCAGCAAGCGGAGATCACGGCCATGGTTATGGCAAGCAGCGACGGTTTGGTACACGGCACCGTGACGCCGGAGACCTCCACGGTTGCCTGCGGCAGCTCCGAAAGCATCACCTTGACGGTGACCCCGGACGAGGGTTACCGTGTGGAGCTGGTAACCTTGAACGGCGAAGAGGTCTATGGCGACGAATTCGGTCCCGGCGAGCAGTACATCACCATCAATCCGAACGGCACACTTGGCGCAGTGAAGATCTACATGTCAAAGTGCGCCATTTTATCCCTGCCCTTCACGGATGATCTCGAGAGCTATGCCTCCTCGCAGGTTCCGGAGTGCTACAACCGTATCTCCCCCAGCAGCTATCCTTACATATACAACTACAGCAGCTACGCACATTCCGGTTCCAACTGTATATATGCCTATATGTACAGCACCTCGGACAATTACATCATGGTGCTGCCCAAGATGTTCGACATAAACACCTATCCTATGGAATCGCTGATGGTCAACTTCTGGGCGAGAACTTCCAATGCCAGCAACAGCGTGACAGTGGGTGTGATGACCGATCCTACAGATGCCAGCACATTCACCCCGATGCAGACCTTCACGTTTGCCGCTACGGGCACTTATGAGCAGTTCACTGCCTATTTCGGCGCCGCCGCCCAAGAGAAGCCCTATATCGCCTTCAAGTATAACTGTGGTTCCACTTACACTTACATTTATATGGATGATATCACCATCGATGTGGCGCCTACTTGCTCCCCTGTGATCAACCTGACGGTCGATCATGTCTATGGCACGAACGCCTCTTTGCACTGGCTTCCCAACACCGTCGGCGAGACTGTGGAGTACGTCATCACCGTGACTGACGCCTCCGGATCTTCCTTTACCGAGACAACCACGGAGACCGACTACATCCTTTCTGGTTTGAACGAGCAAACCGCTTACACGGTGACCGTGCAACCCGACTGCGGTGGCGGTGACCTCGGCGAAGTGGTGGCGGTCAGCTTCACCACACCGTGCGTCGCTCCTGTCGTGGCGGTGAACAACAGCTACCCGACCTCCACATACAGCACGGAGGGCAACCACTTCCCGATGTCCAACCATTACCTCAACTCCTTCACGGAGCAGATTTACCTGCCGAGCGACTTCGACAACGTTTCGGCCGAGTTCAGCGGCATGTCGTTCCAGTACAACGATGGTCAGGTGATCACCCGCACGCTGGACATCTATTTGGCACACACTGCAGACAACGAGTTCGTGCAGAACGTGTGGGCGACCCCGACGGACGGTTATGTACACGTCTATTCCGGTCCGGTCACGTTCAGCACCGCCGGCACCGACCGCTGGGTCGATATTGCCTTCGACACCAACTTCTACTACAACGGCTACGACAACCTGCTGCTGATTGTCAACGACATCACGGGCAGCGAGGTGAACAACAGCAATGCCAAGTTCTACACGATGAACACCAACGGAAACCGCTCGCAGTGCGAATACAGCCATGATGCGGATGCCAACTGGAGCATCACGAATATGCCGGCGACCGGCCGTTTGAAGACACAGGTCGACAACATCCGTCTGACCGCTTGCGACGAGGTGTCCTGCATTGCGCCGAACACCCTTGCCGTGGGCACCACCGATGCCACTTCCGGCGAAATCTCCTGGTTCAACCCGAACGCTTCACAGAGCTGTGAAATTGAGTACAAGGCCGTCTCCGATGCCGACTGGATTTCCATAGGCACCGTTTCCGGAACTTCCTACACGCTTTCCGGGTTGGACGCCAATACGCAGTATCAGGTGCGCGTGCGTGCCCTGTGCGGTAACAACAGCGAGAGCAACTGGTCCGAGACCATCACCTTCCGCACCGAGTGCGACGCCATCGTGACCCTGCCTTACGTTCAGAATTTCGACACCGACACCTACGGCTCTGGCACTGACGCCTACATCTACTGCTGGGACCGCTACACCACAGATCCTTCCAAGCCGGTTCAATTGTATCCGACTTCTGCGGCGCACACCACCCCCAACGCCATCCGTTTCTATGACGGCGCCAACGTCACCAACATCGCCATCATGCCGAAGGTGGACGAGAGCATCAGCCTGAACCAATTGCAGGTCTCCTTCTGGGTGCGCAGCACCTCCTCCACCGCTCCGGTGATCATGGAACTGGGTGTGATGACCGACAAGAACGACCCGACCTCATTCGAGGTTTTGGACACCATTCCGACTCCCTATTTGCCGAATAATGAATACACCCTCGTGGAGTATTCTCTCGCCAACTATATGGGATACGGTCAATACATCGCTTTCCGTGCCAGCAAAGGCAATGGCGGCAACAACCTCCGTCTGGATGATGTGACCCTGGACTACATCCCGATGTGCCAGCACCCGGTTGATTTGGTTGTGGATGTCGTGACCTCCGACGAAGTGAACTTCCACTGGTCTGAGGTGGGCGATGCCTCCTCTTGGTACGTCGAATACGGCCCTGCGGGCTTCAATTCCGGCGAGGGCACGGTGGAGAACGCCTATGACACTTTCTACACCATATCCGGTCTGAACCCGAACACCCAATACGACGTTTATGTTTGGTCTGACTGCGGCGGTTTGGAGAGCACAGCCATTTCCACCTCCTTCCGCACCGACTGCGGTCCGATCGTGGAGCTGCCCTTCTTCGAAGACTTCGAGAGCGGCGTTTACAACACGGGCATGTACAACTCTTCCGGCCAACAGGATTATATCGTTTGCTGGAACCGTTACGCTTCCGACAATGGTCACCATTTCTACATCCCGACCGGCACCACCTATTCTCACAGCGGCTCGCACTATTTGGATGCCCACTGGACCTCCAACTGCTTCAACATCGCCATTGCGCCCGCACTTGACCAGAGTTTCGATGTGAGCCAGCTGATGGTCCATTTCTGGGCTTGCAGAACAGGCTCCTCCGGCACACTGGAGGTGGGTATCATGGACAATCCCGCTGCGGACACCACCTTCTTCCCGATCGACACCATCGACCTCTCCTACATGAACACGTACGCATACGACGAGAAGTATGTGAAATTCAACAACTACACGGGAACAGGCAAGTATATCGCCTTCCGTGTGGCAAATGCATCGAGTTGCGGTTATTACATTGACGATGTGACGATCGACTATGCGCCCGCTTGCTCACCGGTGAATGATCTGGAGGTTTCCGAAATCACCGGCACTTCCGCGACAGTATCGTGGGCACCCGGCTTCTTCGGCACCGTTGACAGCTACACGCTCGAATATGCCGAAGGCGGCACGGAGAACTGGACCACCGTGGACAACATCACGGAGACCTCCTATCTCCTGAGCAGCTTGAGCCATTCCACATACTACGACGTGCGAGTCCGTCCTGCTTGCGCCGATGCCACGACCGGCGAATGGGCAACGGTGACGTTCCGCACCAACTGTCTGGTGGGAGGTGACGTAGCCATCGGAGAGGGCACTTCCACGAACAGCTATCTGCCTACGTACAGCACCTATAATTATTCCTACACGCAGCAACTCTTCCTCGCCTCCGAAATGGGACAACCGAAGAGCATCGAGTCTGTCACGTTTGACATGGCGAATTACACGGTAAACCGTAACATCAAAATCTATCTGATGCACACGCCTGAAACCAGCATTCCCAGCTGGATTGACGCTTCCAACGCCCAACTGGTGTTCGATGCCCCGCAACAGTTGCACACCGGTCTCAACACCTTCCAGTTCTCCACGCCGTTCACATACAACGGGTCGGACAACCTGTTGTTGATCGTCTTGGACATGACCGGTTCATGGACTTACGGCAACACCTGGCGTTCACACACAGCCTTCTCCAATGCTTCCCGCTACATCTACCAGGATGCCAGCGCCTACAGCACCTCTTCCATCCCTGCTTCCTCTGGCACCGGCACCTCCTCCCGTAGCAACGTCATCTTCGGTTCCCCGTGCGACACCACCACGACCTGTGTGGCTCCACTCCTGAGTATCTCCAACATTACCAGCGATGGCGCAACGGTGAACTGGGTGGCCGGTTTCATGGAGTCCGCTTGGGAGATGGAATACCGTCCCCTTTCCGACACCAACTGGGTCAGTGTGGGTACCGTTTATTCCTTGTCGGAAATCATTACCGGTTTGAACCCGAACACTGCCTACAAGGTGCGCATGCGCTCCGTCTGCGGTGGCGGCGAGTACAGCTTCTGGAACGAGATCACCTTCACCACGGCCTGCGGTGCCTTCACCGTCACCCAGGACAACCCGTGGACCGAGAGCTTCGAAAGCAACACGACGATGGCTTGTTTCGACACTCCTGTCACCTACACGAACAGCAGCGGCAGCACCTATCCCAAGATGTTGCTAAACTATGGCGAGGCCGCGCATTCCGGCGGCAACTCTTTGGAGTTCAAGGGCACGAGCAACATGATCGTGCTGCCTGAGTTCACCAACGACATCCACGACCTGCGCCTATCGTTCTGGGCTACCACATGGGGCGTGACCACCACGGCGGTGGTCGGTGTGATCACGGACATGGATGACCTGACCTCGTTCGAGACGTTGGGCGATGCCGGCACGCCCGGTCCGCGCGGCGGCTCTGGCGGCGGCAACGGCAACTACATGGGCCCGTTCGACTTCAACGGCGTGCAAGCCACTTCCGGCCGTATCGCCATCCTCTTCTCCGGCACCACCTCCAGTGACGCCGGCTGGAACTTGGACGACTTCACCGTGGAGTTGACTCCGAACTGTCCGTCTCCCGTCAAGACCAGCGTGACAGTGACGGGTGTGACCAGCAACTCTGCGGATGTCTATTGGGTGGACAACGATGCCACGCACAATTCCTGGACTGTCTATTACAAGCCGAGTTATGCTGATGAGAACAGCTGGCAGACGCAGGTTGCCAACCAAATCCCTGCAACCCTGACAGGTCTGAGCAGCAGCACGGATTACCAAGTGTATGTGATCACCAACTGTTCGGTGTCTGACCCTGTGGCCGACGCCACCCAAACGGTGACCTTCACCACGCTGGTTTCCTGCCCAGCCCCCATTTCCATCACCTTCTCGAACGTTGTCACCGATGCGGCCGATGTCTCCTGGGTGTCGCTCGGCGACGCCGCTGAATGGGAAATCGAATACGGTTTGCATGGCTTTACCCTCGGCTCGGGAACCACGGCGACGGTCTATTCCCAGAGCTACACGCTCCAGAACCTGATGCCCAGCTCGCAATACGATGTATATGTCCGTTCCATCTGCGGGGCTGGTGACAACAGCACTTGGACAGGTCCGGCATCCTTCTCTACTGCCTGCGGTCCGATTTCCGTGGCCACCACACCGTGGAGCACCGATTTCGAGGGCACTGACGCTGAGGTGCTCAACTGTTGGGTCTCCGCCTCCACGGGTTACTATAATGGGAACACTTTCCCGCATATTACAAACGCTTCGATCATCGCCCACTCCGGCACGCGCGCCTTGGAGATTGCCTTCGGTGACATCGTGACCGCCCTGCCGCTCTTCGTGGAAGACCTCAGCGACCTGCAGATCTCCTTCTGGGCTAAACACAACAATTACAGCAGCGACAACCCCACGATGGAGTTGGGCTATGTGACCGACCCGTACGATGGTTCCACTTTCGTCACATTGGAGACCCTGACCGGCACCACCTACACGCAGACGACGAGAACCTTCGCCGACCTCGCTGGCCAGAACCTGCCTAACACCACACGCATCGCCTTCCGTTATACCCGTCCGACCAGCTCATCACTCAGCTCTTGGTATGTTGACGATATTGTGGTGGAATATGTTGGCGGTACTCCCGTCATCACCGACCCGACTGTGGCCACCACGGTTGCCACCAACATCACGCAGACGGGCGCCACGCTGAACGGCTCGATCACCAATCCTGACAACGTGACCATCACGGCCAAGGGCTTCGAGTGGAAGGCCACCGCTGGCGGCACCTACGCTCCTGTGACGGTGACGGGCAACAACCTCACCTACAACCTCACCGGTCTGACCGCCAACACGGGCTACACCTACAAGGCGTTCATCACCTTCAACGGCAACACCGTCTATGGCAGCGAGATGACCTTCACCACGCTGCCCGAAGAGGTGGAACCGTGTGACGTGCCCACCAACCTGCACACCACCGACATCCAGAACGAGGCCATCTCCATCGCATGGGATGCCAACGCTAACGTGAACAGCTGGAACGTCCAGTATCGTCCGGCAGCGGGCGGTCAGTGGACCCAGGTGACCGTCAGCACCAACAGCTACACCATCACCAACCTCACCGGCAAGACCGACTACGAGATCCAGGTGCAGGCCAACTGCGGCGACGGCAACCTCAGCGAGTGGAGCGCCTCCATCACGGTGCAGACCACCGATGTGGGTATCGTGAACTACCTGGAGAACAGCATCTCCTTGTTCCCGAACCCTGCCAACGACGTTGTCAATGTACAATGTACAATGAACAATGTACAATTGGAGGATGTCGAAGTAATTGACGTTTATGGAAAGGTTGTCCGCACCGTTGTAGGGGCGAATAATTATTCGCCCATGCCCATCCGCATCAACGTCAGCGGTCTCGCCAACGGCATGTATTTCGTGCGCGTGACCACCGACGAGGGTACGGCAACGAAGACCTTCATCAAGAAATAATCCCGTAGGGGCGTATCGCATACGCCCGTATCGCATACGCCCCTATCGCATACGCCCCTATCGCATACGCCCCTATCGCATACGCCCCTATCGCATACCCCCTTTGTTGAGAGACGTTTCAGGAAACGTCTCTACGGCACTGACCAACCAAGGCCGTCCGGATTTCGGGCGGCCTTTTTTTCAACAAGTTATCAACAACCGACTTTTCACAAGTAAAGTTTTGTACTTTTGCGGCAAATTATCTTAAAAAAAAATAGTATATTAAAAGGCAAAAATAGTTACTCACTAAAATTCTTCAGTATGAAAAAAGTTTTATTATTGATGCTGACACTGATGACGCTCGGCTTTGCTGCCGCACCGGTGTCGGCGCAGACCATTTGGGACGGTACCGCGGACATCTCGTGGTACGACGCTTCCGAGACATCGTTCGACATCTCCACGCCGGAGCAGCTGGCGGGTGTGGCACAGCTGGTGAACAGCGGGACCACCACTTTCAACGGGGCGACTTTGCACCTCATGAATGACCTTTGGCTGAATGCCGACAACGACTCCACCAACAACTGGACTCCTATCGGCGGCAGCGCGACGGCAACAGGCGAGGAACAGTCCTCTGGAAATGCTTTCAGAGGCGTGTTCAATGCCCACGGCCATTCGATTTACAACCTCTACTGCGAAAAAAGCAGCTATTTCCACGCCGGTCTTTTCGGCTGTATCCAGAATCCTTGCACAATTGATTCTTTGGTGATGATGAATCCCGTCGTCAAATCCCAGGGTATGATGGGCGCCATCACAGGTATGACCCGCAGCGGCGGCACTATCTACATTCGTTACTGTCTGGTTATCAATGGTCGTCTGCAAGGCGGCAGCGGAAACAACATCGGTTTCATGGTGGGTGCCAACTACCCGAACTCTTCCGGCACTCAGATACAGAATTGCGGCGCCACGGGTACCATAACGGGCAACTATGTCGGCGGTATGGGCGGCAACAGCCAGTACGAGACCTTCACCAACTGCTATTTTGCAGGTTCCATCAACGGCTCCCCCTCTGGCGGTATCGCTGCCTATTCTGGAACGATAAACAACTGCTACTCCTATGTCAGCACTTCCGTTTCTGGCGGTACTAGCGGCACCTCTGTGACTCAAGACGTCATGCAATCCGAAGAGATGATCACCAACCTTGGCGACGCCTTCAAGATGGACAACGGCGTGAACAACGGCTACCCTATCATGTCTTACATGGCCGGTGTGGATCCCATCGCTGCAGAAATCTGTCAGGGTGAGAGCATCACAATTACAGCTTTTGGGTATGACTCCTACGTGTGGAGCAACGGCTCGACTTCGGAGAGTATCACCGTATCGCCCACATCCAGCACAACCTACACGGTTACCGGCACCTTGAACGGAATCACTGCCACACACACTTCCACCATCACCGTGTTCCCGCAAGCAGTGGTCACCGCTGAGGTGGCAGCCAGTGCAGACGGCCAGACCCACGGTACAATATCTCCTGAAAGTGCAACGGTAGCTTGTCTCAGCTCCGACAACGTGACCTTCACTGTCACTCCGGACGCCAACTACCGCGTCTGCCGCGTCACTCTGAACGGCGCGCAAATTTACGGCGACGAGTTTGGCGAAGGCCAAGTGACTTTGACGGTGAACCCCAACGGTACGCTGGGCACCGTGAAAGTTTTCCTCTCCAATGAATACACCATCTCCATTGTGGAACTGCAAGACACTGGTGACACACTCCACATTCCCGCCCTGGTACAGCCTTACGGAGACAACGGTGTCGTGACGGTCACTGCCGGCAGCGACCAGACGTTCAACTTCAACAACACCGCCCGCTATGCATTGACCAATGCCGAAATTGACGGTGCCTCCCAAGGGGTGATCTACTCCTACGATTTCATCGACATCCACGAGAACCACTCCATCGTGGTCACCTACGTCGATAGCTGTGGCATTGCCGCACTGCCTTTTTTTGAAGATTTCGAAGGTGCAGCGTCAAGCACGGTACCCGACTGCTATGAGGCTTTCCAATACGGCAGTTTCCCGAACGTCCAAAATTCTGCCTCCAACGCTCACAGTGGAAGCAAATCAATTTACGCCTACATGTACGGCACCACGTATGACTACATCCTGGTGCTGCCCAAAGTCATCGACACGATAACATATCCTCTCAGTGATTTGAAAGTCTCTTTCTGGGGCAGGACAAGCAGCACCTCCAACTCTTTCACGGTTGGCGTGATGTCTGACCCGACAAACATTGGCACTTTCACCCCTGTGACCTCTTTTGTTCCCACTTCCACCACCTATGCGGAATACACTTGCTATATCGGCAACGCCGGCTATGGCAACGAATATATCGCCATTCGCTTCGACTGCGGATCAAGCTATACCAATTCCAGCATCGACGACATCTCCGTGGATTTCGCCCCGCAATGTTCCCCTGTCACCAACTTGCAGGCCGACAACATTTTCGGAACTAACGCCACGTTGACGTGGGAGCCTAACGCTGTAGGAGAAGCATCCGAATACAATATATATGTATTAGACATCGTGAATGAAATCGAGTCAGAATACTCCACCACAGAGACCTCCTACTTAGTCTCGGGACTTTCCGAGCTCACACCTTATAAGATTGGGGTTTATGTGACGTGTGACAACGGTCAGACCAGTGACACCGCTTTCGTCAACTTCATGACCCCTTGCAACAATCCCGTGAGCTATTCCGTAGGCGAAGCCACCACCACCAACAGCTACCTGCCCACTTACATATACTACGGAAACACTTACTCACAACAAATCGTGACAGCTGACGTTTTCGAGTCCACGCCCAATGACTTTGCCAGCATTTCTCTCAAAGACAACACGAACTCCACGACAGTCCGCTCCTGCGACATCTATTTGGCTCACGTGCCCGCCGACACAACATTGTCTAATGGATGGATTTTACCCGACCCTGCAAACGACTTCTATTTCACACAAGTCTTTTCAGGTGATGTGCAGTTCGGCTCGGGCAGCTGGGTGAAGATTGATTTCGACACCGTTTTCCCATATAACGGCACAGACAATGTGTTGGTGGTTTTCAACGACCACACCAACTCTTATACCTCTTCCCACACTTATGATGTGATTGGCAACTCCAACACCAACGCTATGGCTCGTTATGCATACCGTGATAACACACCCTACGATGTCTCCAACCCGAATGTCACCGGTACCTTGCTGAACGTAGTGAACACTTTCCTTTTCAGCTACTGCGATGAAAGCGACTGTATCCGTCCGAACACCTTGACTGCATCTAATATCACAGAATTTTCCGCCGACATCGAATGGGTTTCTGCCGGTTCAGAATCCAATTGGGAGGTAGAATACAAGGCAGCTTCAGACACGGAATGGACTTCTGCCGGTACCGCCAGTACCACGAGTTTCAACTTGAACGGTTTGGAAGGCAACACCCTTTACCAAGTCCGTGTTCGTGCACTATGCAGCTCCACGGACATCAGTGCCTGGAGTGACGTGACCAGTTTCCGTACAGAATGCTCCAGCATTTCCGCGCTTCCTTTCTCTGAAGATTTTGAAGACGGATCTGCCATTTACAACACAAACCAAGACAATTACATCCTTTGCTGGGATCGCTATGCGTCTAACCCTTCCCACTATGTCTATGTGCCGAGTAACACTTACGCTCACAGTGGCACACATTTCCTTGACTTCCATCATACAAACGGCTGTTTCAACATTGCCATTATGCCTGCGCTTGATGCTTCTTTGAACATCAGCGACTTAATGGTTTCATTTTATGCTTGCAGAAGCGGTTCTTCCGGCACCTTGGAAGTAGGTGTGATGACAGACAAGACGGATCCCACCACTTTTGTGGCGGTGGACACCATCGACCTGTCCTCTTATAACACGTACGAATATGGGCTCCAACAAGTATCTTTCGAGAACTACAGCGAAAGCGGCTCTTACATTGCTTTCCGTGTCTCCAATGCGGTGAGTTGTGGTTTCTATGTGGACGATGTGCTTGTTGAGGAACGTCCGATTTGTTTGTATCCTACCAACTTCCATACTGTCAACGTTTCCAACGAGGAAGTCACGCTGACATGGACCGAAACGGGGAGTGCCACGTCATGGAACATCTTGTACGATGTGACAGGGTTTGATCCCGAGACGGAAGGCAGCACGATCATGGCAGATGCCAACCCATTCACCATCACCGACCTGCAGAACATCACCACGTATGATTTTTACGTGCAAGCGGACTGCGGCGGAATGAACAGCCCATGGACTGGTCCGTTGACAATCACCACGGGTATTTACACGATGGGCGTGACGGGCAGCGACACACTGACCACCTGCGGATCCATCATCTACGACAATGGTGGTCCTAATGAAAACTACAGCACCTATTGCGACTACACGTTGGTGGTGTATCCTGCTACGGAAGGCAGCGGCCTTCAAATTGGCGGTACTGGTAATATATATAGCAGCACTTATGGCGGTTCCTCCCTCACATTCTATGAAGGTGTTGGCACGGGTGGCAACCAATTAGCTTCTTATTCAGGCAACAACGTGAATATCGCCGTTGCCTCTTCCGGCCCTATCACGATCCATTTCACCTCCAGCTATTTTAGCGCATCCGGTTTCGAGCTCACGGCCATCTGTTCCGACTGTACGCCTCCAACCAATGTGAGCATTACGGATGCCTCCATGACTGAAGCCTCTATTTCCTGGAGCGGCAACGCCGACCAATATGCCGTGGTTTTGAGCGGTCCGACCTCCGGATACTTCATCACCTCGGACACCACCTTCGAACTAACCGACTTGGTGAGTAGTTCCTCTTACAGTGTACAGATTCGCGCCCTCTGTGGCAGCGATTCCTCCCTGCTTTCTCCTTCCGTGAGTTTCAACACCTCCTGCGGTGCCATCACCATCACGGCTGAAACCCCGTGGTTCGAAGACTTTGAGGGTTACACTGGCAGTGGCGCACAGCCGTTCGTCTGTTGGGAAACTCCAATCACCGAAGTGGTTGACAACGGAACATCTCCGTTCGTCTATTGCGGTCACAGCCCGTCATGCCATTCCGGTGCCAACTCTGCCGAGTTGAAAGGCACGAGCAACATGGTCGTTTTACCTGAATTTTCCAACGACATCCATGATTTGCGTCTCTCCTTCTGGGCAACGACCACCAACACTTCCAACTATGGTACGGTTGAGATCGGCGTCGTCACGAATGTCTTTGATCCCAACTCTTTTGAGTTGTTAGGTCCTGCCGGCACACCCGGTCCGCGCGGCGGCTCCAATTCCGGCAACGGCAACTTCATGGGTCCGTTCGACTTCAACGGAGTGCAAGCCACTTCAGGGCGTATCGCCATCAAGTTCACTGGCTATTCCGGTCTCTCCTGGAACTTGGATGACTTCACGGTCGAACTCGTTCCCGGATGTCCTTCTCCTGTGAAGACCAGCGTGACGGCCACCAACATCGATGGTCACAACGCCACCATCTCCTTCACCGACAACGATCCCGACCACAGTTCCTGGACGGTTTACTACAGAGAGCACAACGCTACTGCTGACGATCCTTGGATGTCGGTTGTCACAAGCACCACCACGGTGGACTTGAACAGTCTTGATCCAGAGACGACCTACGATGTGTATGTCATCACCAACTGCGCAGTTCCTGATGAAGTAGCTGACGCCACGAACACCATCCAGTTCACCACTACAGTGGCTTGCCCAGCTCCGACAAACCTCAACGTATCCGCTGGCATGACCGAAGCTATCGTCACTTGGAATGGCACGGCCGACAGCTATACCGTTGTGTGCGGTGACTTCACGACCACGGCCACAGAAAACACCGCCACCATCACGGGTCTTACTTCTTCCACCTCCTATACGGTTGTGGTCACGGCTAACTGCGGCACTGACGGTTCTTCCCAACCTGCTTCAACAAGTTTCAACACCTCGAACTGCGAATTAGCAGACCAGTGCACATTCACCTTTCTCTTGACGGATGGCTACGGCGACGGTTGGAATGGCGGCAGTCTTGACGTCCAACAGAACGGTATCTCCGTTGCCACCATCGGATTGTCCTCTGGTTCTTCCGCAACCGAAACAGTGAATCTTTGCGACAATGTGTCCACTTCCCTTGTATGGTCAGCAGGCAGCTTTGCTGATGAAGTTGGATTCACCCTCTTAGGCCCTGATGGCACTGAGCTGTACACGGTGGATGACATGAGTAGCTACACCACCTACACCTTCACCACCGACTGCGGTGGCTCTGGTCCTGTTATCACCGACCCGACCGTGACCACTGGGGCTGCCACCAACATCGCGCAGACGACCGCTACGCTGAACGGCACCATCAACAACCCTGACAACGTGACCATCACGGCCAAGGGCTTCGAGTGGAAGGCTACTGCAGGCGGCACCTACACGCCGGTGACCGTGACGGGCAACAACCTCACCTACGACCTCACCAACCTCACCGCCAACACCGGTTACACCTACAAGGCGTTCATCACCTTCAACGGCAACACCGTCTATGGCGACGAGGTCACCTTCACCACGCTGGAGCAAGGCCAGCTGACGGAGCCTTCCGCCACGACCAACCCGGCCACCAACGTGACCCAAACGACTGCCACGCTGAACGGCGCCATCACCAATCCTGACAACGTGACCATCACGGCACAAGGTTTCGAATGGAAAGCCGCTTCCGCCTCCTCCTACACCGTGCTGAACGCTACTGGCTCCACCATGAGCTCCACGCTCAACAACTTGACAGCCAACACGAACTACACTTACCGTGCGTTCGTGACCACCGCCAACGGCACGCATTATGGCAGCAACGTGACCTTCACCACCCTGGAAGATACTCCCGAACCGTGCGATGTGCCCACCAACCTGCACACCACCGACATCCAGAACGAGGCCATCTCCATTGCTTGGGATGCCAACGCCAACGTGAACAGCTGGAACGTCCAATACCGTCCGGCTGAAAACGGACAATGGACCCAGGTGACCGTCAACACCAACAGCCACACCATCACCAATCTCACCGGCAAGACAGACTACGAGATCCAGGTGCAGGCCAACTGCGGTGACGGCAACCTCAGCGACTGGAGCGCCTCCATCACGGTGCAGACCACCGATGTGGGTATCGTGAACTACCTGGAGAACAGCATCTCCTTGTTCCCGAACCCTGCCAACGACGTTGTCAATGTACAATGTACAATGAACAATGTACAATTGGAGGATGTCGAAGTAATTGACGTTTATGGAAAGGTTGTCCGCACCGTTGTAGGGGCGAATAATTATTCGCCCATGCCCATCCGCATCAACATCAGCGGTCTCGCCAACGGCATGTATTTCGTGCGCGTGACCACCGACGAGGGTACGGCAACGAAGACCTTCATCAAGAAATAATCCCGTAGGGGCGTATCGCATAGGCCCTATCGCATACACCCGTATCGCATACACCTTGTGACATGGGTGTATCGCATACCCCCTTTGTAGAGACGTTTCCTGAAACGTCTCTACAGCACCGACAAAACCAAGGCCGTCCGAATTCCGGGCGGCCTTTTATTCTTGCAAATTTTCAACAATTTATCAACAATCGGGTTTTAATAAAAATTAATCGTAACTTTGTTGTTTGCTTTTAAAGCTGGAAATTCTATTATTAATAAACTATAATATTCACAAAATCAAAACAGTATGAAAAAATTTTTCGTTTTTATGCTGACATTAATAATGGGATTCTGCACCCTGAATCTGTCAGCGCAGCAAACTGTAGAGATTGGAACCGGTACAGGTACCACGTACTATGGCCCTTACAATTCTCTATGGGGCTACTCTTTTGTGGAACAGATTTATACTGCCGAAGAAATTGACATGGCCGGCAGTATAACATCCATCAGTTTCAACAACTCGAGTAGCGGTCAGACCAACAACATCACGGTTTACATGAAGCTTGTGAACAGGACTTCCTTTTCGTCCAGCTCCGACTACGAGACGGTGACAGCCGCCGACGTGGTTTACACTGGATCCCACACTTTCTCCAGCGGTTGGAGCACCATCACCCTGGACACCCCGTTCGACTATGATGGTGTCAGCAACCTTATGATTGCCGTACACGAATACACCAGTGGGTACTCCACTCAGTATTTCTATTACACCTCCACCCCTAATGCGTTGATTTCATTCCATAGCGACAACGCCAATCCCGATCCTTACAATTTGGGATCCTACAGCGGAACCGTATATACGCAATCCTACCGCAACAACATCCAATTGGAAATCATACCCTCTGGCAGCACTTGTTACGCTCCCCTCGCTCCCGCCGTCTCTGACGTTACCGCTTACGAAGCCACCTTGTCATGGACGCCCCGCGAAGGCCAAAGTTCTTGGGAGGTTTACTGCGGCACCGGTGTTGTCGACCTGGAGCAAGTTTCCTGGACTCCTGTCACCGACACTTTCTACACCTTTACGAGTTTGACTCCCGCCACCAACTACACGGCTTATGTGCGCAGCGTTTGCGATGCAGAAGTCAGCAATCCCCGCCAGGTGCCTTTCACCACAGAAGCCACCTGTGTCAACGTACCCAGCGCCGTCACGGTGAGCAACATCACGGCCACCACGGCGGATGTGAACTGGGCGGTCGGTGAAGACGATTACGCATGGGAAGTCGTGGTGGTTCCCGCCAACGAAATTCCTGAAAGCGGAACAATCGAGCAGACCAGCGCTCATCCCTATACGCTTACCGAATTGGAAGACAACACCCAATACAAAGTGTATGTGCGTACCGACTGCGGTGGCGGCGACCACAGCTATTGGTCAACCCCTGCCACTTTCACCACTCTCCCGCATTGCTCTTCTCCGTTGAATGTCACGGTCAGCCAGATCACTGCCAATTCCGCACTGGTAACCTGGCAGCCCGCTGTTTTTGGCGCCACCAGCTATGTTGTTGAATACTCCTTGGCCAGCGAAGAGAACTGGACCGTGACACCTGTTGACGGCACTCAGCTCATGCTGACAGATCTTGAACCCGACTCCACCTACAATGTGATGGTTTACAGCATCTGCGACCTTGGCACTGCGGATACTATACAGAAAAGCTTTATCACCCGCCACTGCTTGGTGGGAGGCGACCTGCAAATCGGCGAAGGCACCAACACCACTAACTTATTCCCCACCAACAGTTGCTACAACTACAGTTACACGCAACAGATTTTCCTCGCCAGCGAAATGAATGGAGCTGCAAACATCAACTCGATTGCTTTCGATGTCACCACCGTCACCTCCACTCCCCGTAATATCAGCATTTACATGATGCACACCACGGCGGCTTCCAGCGACTGGCTTCCCGCCACTACCGCGCAGCTGGTCTATACCGGCAACTTCAATCTTGTTTTAGGATGGAACACGATCACTTTCACCGCCCCGTTCCAATACAACGGCACGGACAATCTGGCGCTGATTATGGTTGACGCCACTGGCTCCTACAGCTGCTCCAACTACTACAACTGCCACACCGCAAGTGCCACACTTGCCCAATGCCAATATCAGGACACTGATCCTTATAGTATCAACAGCATCCCGACAAGCGGTTATTCCAGTGGTGCCACTGCCGAACGCTGCAACGTCATATTTGGCGTTGACTGCAACGAAGATGTCACTTGTGTGAGACCGAACGTGTACGTGACAGAAACCAGCCCTTCAAGCGTTACTTTGGACTGGGCTCCGGGCAACGGCGAGAGTACCTGGGAGGTTGAATATTCTGTGGACAACAGCACTTGGGAAATTGCTGGTACCGCCAATACGCATCCTTACGAGGTTAGCAACCTTAACGTTGACACCAGATACCACTTCCGTGTCCGTTCCAACTGCGGTGGTGAAGTGAGCGACTGGTCAGTCTCCACTGCCAGAACCGAATGCGGACCCGTCGTCAGTCTGCCTTATTTCAACAATTTCGACGAAGTGATTTCCGACAACGGCACCGCTTTCGTCACCTGCTGGAGCCGTTACACCACCAACCCCGACCGCGTGGTGCGTTGCTACGGCAGTGCCACCCACAGCGGCTCATACGCCCTCGACTTCAACTACTCTCCTTCCTGTACCACGGCAGCTGTCACCCCGATGATTGACCCCAGCATCCCGCTGAACACGTTGATGCTTGACTTCTGGGCTTACAGCAGTCTTGGCCAAGGTTGGATGGAAGTGGGCACGATGAGTGACCCCAATGATTTTTCGACCTACGAGTTCTACGACACTGTACGTCTGAGCTCACCCAGCACATGGGAGAATGTGATGATCAGCTTCGAGAACTACACCGGCAGCAACAATTACATTGCTTTCCTTGAAATCGATGGTACTTCCACCTCCTATATCTTCGATGACTTCACTATCGACTATATCCCCAACTGTATACACCCCAGCAATCTGTCAGTAGATGCTTTCACCAGCACCACGGTCACGCTTTCTTGGACTGAGGTGGGTAACGCCTCCACATGGGCTATTGAATATGGTCCTGCCGGCTTCACTCTGGGCGAAGGCACCTTGGTCACGGCATACGAGAACCCCTTCACGATTGAAGACCTGACCCCGGCCACCACTTACGATTTCTATGTGTATTCCGATTGTAACGGCAACCTGTCCGATCCCGTTGGGCCGGTTTCCGCCACACCTGGCCAATACATCTTCGGTACCACTGGCAGTGATACGCTCACAACTTGTGGGTCAGTGCTTTACGACAATGGCGGTCCCAACGGCAATTATACCAACAGTAGCGAATTCGTTCTGGTGCTCTATCCCGAGAACCCGAGCGCTATGATGGCACTCAACGGCACGAGCAGTACTGAAGGTAACAACTGGGACTACCTCCGGATTTATGACGGCGTGGGTACTTCCGGCACACAATTAGCATACGTCAACGGCCTGAACCAAACCGTGAACGTCATTTCACAGTCCGGTCCCCTCACCGTTCTCTTCCATTCCGACGGCTCTAATGTGTATGACGGTTTCGCCATTATGGCTTCTTGCGTGACCTGCTATCCGCCTGTCAACGTCACCGCCTCCAACCCAACTATAGACGGTGCCACCGTGACATGGCACGGCAACGGCGACAGCTACGTCCTTTTCCTCAACGGCGACATGACCACCGGATATGACGCCTACGACACGACCTACACCTTCACAGGACTTAACAGCAGCAGCGTTTACAGCGTTCAGGTTGCCGCTATCTGCGACGGCGACACCTCCATGCTTTCCCAAGCCTCCACGTTTGCCACCGCCTGCAATGCGATTACCATCACGGCTGACAACCCGTGGGTGGAGAACTTCGAGAGTTATGCCACCAGCGACCTCATCTGCTGGGAGACTCCAGTCACCTATACGGCCGACAACGGCACTTTCCCGATGGTGTACCGCAACTATGGACAGTCTTGCCATTCCGGCGGAAACTCCACCGAGCTGAAAGGACCGCAGTTGTTGCTGGTGCTGCCCGAGTTCACCAACTCCATCCAAGAGCTGCGCCTCTCTTTCTGGGCCACAGCCACCAGCACTTCCACCGGCAACATCCAGGTGGGTGTGCTCACCGACCTGAATGACACCGCGTCTTTCGAGGCTGTAGCTGATGCCGGCACACCCGGTCCACGCGGCTCTTCCTCTGGCGGCAACGGCAACTACATGGGACCGTTCTATTTCAACAACGCACTGGCCACATCTGGCCGCATCGCGCTGCTCTACACAGACATCACGGCCAGCGGCAACCCGGGTGCCAGCGGCAACCAGTCATGGAACCTCGATGACTTTACCGTGGAAATCATCCCCAACTGTGTTTCTCCTGTGAAGACCAGTGTGACGGCTTCCAACATCGGCGGCCATGTTGCCACCATCACTTGGGTTGACAACGATGACACGCACAACGCTTGGACTGTTTTCTACAAGAAGACCTCTGAAAGCGAATGGAGCACGATGCCGGCCACCGACACCACGGTCACCCTCACGGGTCTTGATCCGCAGACCGCCTACGATGTGTATGTGATCACCAACTGCGGCACCACCGAAGACAATCCGGATGCCACCCACACGATCCACTTCACCACCACTATCGCTTGCCCGGCTCCTACCGGCCTGACACTGGCCAGCGTCTCCACTAACGAGGCCACCATCACCTGGAACGGCACCGCCAGCAGCTACAATGTGGAATATGGCGAAACCGGCTTCACACCGGGCGAAGGCACCATTGATGTAGCTTATACCGAGTCCTACACCATGACGAACCTTACCCCGAGCACAAGCTACACCTTCTTACTGAACAGCGACTGCAGTGACAACGACGACGGTGTGTCCTCCACAGTTTCGTTCACTTTCACTACCACGCAGATTCCTGCCGAGCTTCCTTTCTCTACGGATTTCTCTGTTGCCAACGAATGGATTCTGAACAACGGTTCATGCACGAACTACTGGGTCCTTGGCACTACGGACACCACCAGTGCATTGTTCGTCACGGATAATGGCACTACACCTAGTTACACCATCAGTTCCACCTCTATTGTGTCTGCCGAGAAATTGTTTACAATTGGTAATTCTACGGAGTTTGGCCTCAGCTTCGATGTGCAAGTAGGAGGCGAGGGTACTTCCACTCCTTATGACTATCTGAAAGTGTTCCTGGCACCGGCCACCAGCGAATTCCCCGCAGCCACCTCTGCTCCCGATTTCGCATCATACAGCTACTCCACCAATGCAGTGGACTTCTCCGACTACCTCTCCCAGACCGGCAACACTTCCTATCCTTACAAATTGAATCTGACTAGCGGAAACACGTTTCATGTGGAAGTTTCCATGCCTAACCCCAATGTGGCTCCTGACGCTTCCTCTACCGCAAAACTCGTTTTCGTTTGGAAGAATGACCACAGCCAAGGTACGCAACCTGGCGCCATCATCTACAACGTGTCCCTTTCAGCCCTTACTTGTCCTAAACCATCCAACCTGATTGTGTCGAACATCGGAATGAGCACCGCCGACCTGACTTGGACGCCTGGTGGAGATGAAACCTCTTGGAATGTGGAGTACAAAGAAGCCTCCGAAACCTCTTGGACTACGGTCACGGCTTATTCACCCAACTACCAGCTCACCGGTCTGACAGCAGCCACCAGCTACGATGTGCGTGTGCAGGCTGACTGCGGCAGCGGTAATGCATCCCAGTATGCTTTCGCCTCCTTCCACACCACGATGTGCGAGGCTGCCGACCAGTGCACCTACACCTTCAACCTCACCGACAGCTACGGTGACGGCTGGAACGGCGGTTATATAGATGTTCTGCAAAACGGCATCTCTGTCGCCAACATCGGATTGTCTAGCGGATCTTCCGCAACGGAGACCGTACTCCTCTGCGATGGTCTCCAGACCTCCCTTGTGTGGAACTCCGGCAGCTATGATTCAGAAGTTAGCTTTACCGTGGCTGGTCCTGACGGCTCTGAAGTATACAGCGCACCCGGCGTCTATTCTGGCACGCTGACCACCTTCACCACCGACTGTAACGGTACCGGTCCTAGCATCATCGACCCGACCGTGACCACCAGCGCAGCCTCCAATATCGCGCAGACCACTGCCACGCTGAACGGCTCCATCAACAACCCTGACAACGTGACCATCACGGCTATGGGCTTCGAGTGGAAAGCCACTGCAGGCGGCACCTATACTCCTGTGACGGTGACGGGCAACAACCTCACCTACGATCTCACCAACCTCACCGCCAACACCGGTTACACCTACAAGGCGTTCATCACCTTCAACGGCAACACCGTCTATGGCGACGAGGTCACCTTCACCACGCTGGAGCAAGGCCAGCTGACGGAGCCTTCCGCCACGACCAACCCGGCCACCAACGTGACCCAAACGACTGCCACGCTGAACGGCGCCATCACCAATCCTGACAACGTGACCATCACGGCACAAGGTTTCGAATGGAAAGCCGCTTCCGCTGCTAATTACACCGTGCTGAACGCTACCGGCTCCACCATGAGCTCCACGCTCAACAACTTGACCGCCAACACGAACTACACTTACCGTGCGTTCGTAACCACGGCCAACGGCACGCACTATGGCAGCGACGTGACTTTCACCACCCTGGAAGAGATTCCTGAACCGTGTGATGTGCCCACCAATCTGCACACCACGGACGTCCAGAATGAGGCCATCTCCATTGCTTGGGACGCCAACGCTAACGTGAACAGCTGGAACGTCCAGTATCGTCCGGCAGCGGGCGGTCAGTGGACGCAGGTGACCGTCAACACCAACAGCTACACCATCACCAATCTCACCGGCAAGACCAACTACGAGATCCAGGTGCAGGCCAACTGCGGTGACGGCAACCTCAGCGACTGGAGTGCCTCCATCACGGCACAGACCACCGATGTGGGTATCGTGAACTACCTGGAGAACAGCATCTCCTTGTTCCCGAACCCCGCCAACGACGTTGTCAATGTACAATGTACAATGAACAATGTACAATTGGAGAGTATAGAAGTAATTGACGTTTATGGAAAGGTAGTCCGCACCGTTGTAGGGGCGAATAATTATTCGCCCATGCCCACCCGTATCAACGTCAGCGGTCTCGCCAACGGCATGTATTTCGTGCGCGTGACCACGGACGAGGGTGTGGCGACGAAGACCTTCATCAAGAAGTAATCCCGCAGGGGCGTATCGTATACGCCAGCTGTAGAGACGTTTCAGGAAATGTCTCTATTGAATTAAGAAAAGGGCTGTTTCTGGAATTGGAGACAGCCTTTTTTAATGTGTCTTTCAGATTATCTTGACACTTTTTCACACCGCGTCATTAACATTGTTGATAAAATGTTGAAAAAATACCGAAATCAAAGATTCAAAACTTCTATATAAAAATGTAATTTCGCGGCTGTTTTTTTTCCGGCAATAGCAGTAAACTATTAGATATTTTTACAATTTCATTCACAAAAAAAATCAAAAAAATTATGCAAAAGTTCCTACGAATTTTTATGCTTGCGGTACTTTTCCTACCGTTTGCATTGCAGGCTCAGAACTCCTGGACCGTAGCGGATGGCACTACCACCCATGCTAGTGTTCCATTGGATTTCTACAACACTGATGGTAGCAACACTCATCGTGCGCAGATGCTCTATCCGGCATCACTGTTGAGCGACATGTCGGGTGCCACCATCGGTTCTGTCACCTTCTACCACCAAAACACGGCAGCCACTAAGACAGTGAGTGCCTCCACGTGGTACATTCTGATGGGTGAAACCACAGAGGAAGATCTCTCGGCTGGTTTCAGCACCGTGGTGCTTGACACCGTCTATGCTGGTAATCTCCAAGTAACCAACGGTGTGTTCACTTTCGACTTCACGATGCCCTACACCTACAACGGAGGCAATCTGATTGTTGAAATCACTACCACGGGCACCACTGGCAACTATTTCGGAAGTTCTAGCCAAGGTTGTTTCGGAGAGGACAATATCGGATCGACCTACTCAAGTATGTCTTCACCTAATTACACCCAATTCCTACCGAAGACCACCTTCGCCACCCCTCCCACCTGTTTTCCTGTGACCAACTTGGCCATCAACGCCGAGCTGACCACAAGCAGCAGTCTGTCCCTGAGCTGGAGCGATGCCAACAACACTGGCGCCAGCTATGACATCTACGCCATCACCCCCACTGACACAACCTTAGTTGACAATGTGTCAACCATGGACTACACCGCATACGACCTTAATGCCAACACTGCATACATTTTCGGCGTTGCTGCCAACTGCGGCGGCGGTGATCTTTCACAAATAGCTCTTGTCGGCGGCCGCACAGCATGCGATGCTATGGCTCTTCCTTGGACTTGCGGATTCGAAACCAGTGAAATTCAGAGCACTGCCCAAGCGACAGCACTGCCCTGGTGCAGCCAACGTTTCGTCTCGAATGTTTCAAGCCCGTATTACCCTTACAGTTACAGTGCCAGCAGCAGTTACTTGCATAACGGCAGTCGCTGCCTTTATTTCTACGGCACTACCGATGCCAGCTATCCCGACACCATGGCTTTAGTGCTTCCTCAGGTGGACATAACCAACTACCCTATGAATGCCAACCGTATCACCTTCTGGGCCCGCATGAGTGGCAGCAGCTACAGCAAGACCGTATATGTCTGCACCATGAGCGACCCCAACGACCTGACCACCCTCACGTTAGTTGACACAATCCTTGTCAATACTGCTGATTATACCAAATATAGCGTTGCCCTTACCGCCGCCAACGATGCCGACGCTTACGTTGTGTTGGCCGTGCTGAAAGGCAGCGGTTCTTTATATATGGATGATCTGACCTTGGAGGTGTTGCCTTCCTGCGTGGAAATCAGCAATCTGACCGTGAACGCTACCACCAGCAGCAGCATTACCCTTGCTTGGACTGACGCCAACAACGATGGTGCCAGCTACGATATCTACGCCATCACCCCTTCTGACACCATTTTGATCGACAACGTGTCAAACACTGAATACACGGTATCCGACCTTAATGCCAACACCACCTACGTTTTCGGCGTTGCTGCCAACTGCGGCGGCGGTGACATGTCTCTGATGGAACTCGTCAGTGGTCTCACCGACTGTGGCACCGTGACGATGCCCTGGATCGAGAACTTCGACACCTGGTCAGTCAAATCTCCTTGCTGGTCTTTCATGAGCGGCCAACTCAGTACCGGCACCCCTACCCCCAGCACCTCAGCTTGGACCCTCAATTCCACATACGGTTCCTACATAGCCATCAGTGGCAAGGCTTTGACGATGAACCTTTACAGTTCCAACAAATACTGGGCCGTCACCCCGCCTGTTGTCATCACGAGTGACGATGCCATTTTGAGTGTCGATGTAGCTGTTGCAGCATGGAGTAACGCCACACCCAACTATGACGACAACGACACACTGGCTCTCGCCGTCAGTACCGACGATGGTGTCACTTTCTCCAACTTGCTGGTGTATAACGGCGACCAACTCAACGCCCTCGGCAACACCTACACCACCCTCATAGCCCCTGTCAGCGGCTACAACGGCCAGACCTTGCGCTTCGCCATCTACGGCGGCAGCATCAGCGGCACCAGCCCTCATGACAACCGTATCGCTATCGACAATGTGAGCGTGATCGAGACACCCGACTGCTTGCCCGTGGTTGGGCTTGCCGTGAGCGACATCACAGCCCATACCGCCACCCTGACTTGGTCAGGCAACGCCGATGGCTACACCATTTATGACATGAACGACACCACTGTCTATGACTATGCCTCCGACACCACTGTTGTTATTTACGCCCTCACTTCCGAAACCTCTTATACCTTCGGTGTGACCGCAAACTGCGGCAGCAATGAAAGTGACTTCCGCACTGTCAGCTTCACCACACAGATTTCCTGTCCAGCCCCAACAGACCTGACAGCCATCCTCACTCCTGGTGACGGCAGCGTGGCCACTCTGACGTGGACTGCTGGCGGCGAAGAGACTGCATGGCAGATTTGCCTCAACAATGACACGAACAACCTCATCGATGTTACCGACAATACCTACGACCTTTCCGGCCTCACTCCTGAACAGGCCCACACCGCCAAGGTACGAGCTATCTGCGATATGGACGACATGAGCGCTTGGAGCGGTGTGGTGAGCTTCACCCCAACAGATGCCTATATCCTCACCGTGAACGATGGAACAAACTCCAACAGTTACGTACCTATTTACGGCCTTTGGGTTGACGACATTACCAAGAGTCAGTTCATTATCCCCGCAAACTTGCTCTCTGGCATCCTATACGGTAATATCAACAAGCTGACTTTCTATTCCAGTGATGCCAACAAGAACTGGGGTTCTGCCTCATTCGAGGTCTATCTGAGCGAAACCAATGAAACCTCCATTAACAGCTTGGCCGACTATTCCACAATGACCCAAGTCTATGCCGGCAGCCTTTCCATTTCCAACAACGTGATGGAAGTCACTTTCAACACCCCGTACTTGTACACAGGCGGAAACCTGATGGTTGGCTTCTTGCAGACCGTTTCCGGCTCTTATAGTAGTTGCAGCTGGTATGGCGTAAACGTGACGGGCGCCTCTATGGGTGGCTATGGCACTTCCATCAGCCAACGCAACTTCCTTCCCAAGACCACTATCTCCTTCACTCCCGGCGAAGAGCCCGCTTGCTTACCCGTGAGTGGCCTGACAGTTAGCAACATCACCGCTGACGAAGCTACTCTGACGTGGAACGGGGAAGCTGACAGCTACAACATTTATGCCATTAACGGCACTGACACCATCCTTGAACAGACTGCATACGATGCCACTATAACCCTGACCGGGCTCTCAGCCATGACACAGTACACTTACGGTGTGCGAGCTGTCTGCGGCGGTAGCGAGAGCGAAATCCGCACCGTGACCTTCAGCACCGCATGCAGCAGCGTTGAATTGCCTTACACCGAAACCTTCACCGCCACCAGTGCCACACGCGAATGCTGGAACTTGGTCAGCAACAACACAGCCAATATTGGAGGCACTAATGGAATGGGGTTTGTTACCGTTAGTAACCGTGAGGTGCTGCGCTTCAGCTCCTACAGCTCGGCCAGCGATTACAATCAATACGGATACTCCCCGTTGATGACTGTCAACAGTGAAGCCACCAATCTTATGGTGAAAGTCGTTTATGCCACCTATGGCCCCAACGACCACCTGAACTTCGGATACGTTACCGAAACCGATACCGTTTGGGACGCCACCCAGTACAACACCACTGGCGACAACAACTGGCAGAGCTTGACTTTCGTTATTCCCCCCACCGCTACCCAGTTGGCTGTCCACTATTACGGCAACTATGCTTACTACGGCTGGATTGACAGCGTTATCGTCACCGAGATGGAGGGCGACTACTGTGCTCCCGTCACGGCCTTGACAACCAACAATGTCAGTGCTACAAGTGTCAGTCTGACATGGAACAGCGAGGCCAACAATTTCTTTGTGATAGATATGGCAGACGGCAGTGTTGTGGCTACCTCTACCGAGAATAGCGTCACCATTGAGGGGCTCACTGAATCCACCTCCTACACTTTCGGTGTGGTAACTGACTGCGGCACATCAATTTCCGACACCGTTATCATCACCGCCCATACTGCTTGCACCAACACCTGCACCCTAACCATTAACGCCTCCGATGCTTACGGCGACGGTTGGGACGCTTCCTACATCAACGTGATGCAAAACGGGGCTTCCATTGCCAATCTCACCATCCCATATAACGGTAGCAACCAGACTTTCACTTTCAATGTCTGTAGTGGCGAGCCTGTGACCTTCGCATGGGTTAATGGCGGCGGCGACTATGACGAGGATGTGGCTTTCACCATTCTTGATGGCGGGAGCAACACGGTCTTCACCACTGACGATGTGACGGGCTACACCAGCGGCGCCGTATTCTTCACCCTGCAGGATCCTTGTCCGAGTTGCATCATGCCTGTGGTCACCCTTGACAACGTGACTGAGACCACGGCCACCATCAGCTGGACCAGCAGTGCCACGAGCTTCGATGTCTATAACGGCTCCACCGTTGTTGCCACCGGCATCGGTGCCAACACATACACTTTCACCGGTCTCTCCACCTCCTCAGCCTATACTTTTGGAGTGGTGGCCAACTGCACCGATGACGATGTTTCTCTGATGGCCACCATCACCGTCATGACCGAGTGCGCTGACATCACCACGTTGCCTTACAATGAGGGCTTTGAAGCCGGCCTCGGTTGCTGGAGCACCATCAACGGCAGCAGCAGCGGAGAACCGTGGAGTGCTTACGATTGTGCAGGTTTATCATCCGTTAATCCACACAGTGGAAACTATGTGGCTTCCTCTTGGAGCTGGAAGAGCGGCAACCCCTTGCATGCCAACGCCTGGTTGATTTCGCCGAAGTTTGTCCTCCCGAACACAACCGAAGGCCTCACGTTCACTTGGTGGGAATCAACTAACGCCAACTATCCTGATCACTACAGCGTGTCTGTCTCTACCACCACAAACGACACGGCCGCCTTCACCACCGTTGTTCATCCTTATGCTGCAGCTGCTGGTGAATGGACTATCCAGTCCGTTGACTTGAGTGCATACGCGGGTCAGAATATTTACATCGCATTCCACCACGTGGATTACGACGCAAACTATCTGTTAATTGACGACATCACCCTGTCTCTGGGTGGTTTCGTGCCGCCTGCCCCTGACACCCTGACGGTGACCTTTGCCGTCAATGATGCCACCATGGGCACCACAGTACCGGCACCCGGCACCTACCAATATATCACGGGGGACACCGTGAGCTTCAGCCCCGTGGCCAACCCCGGCTACCACTTCACCAACTGGGTGATGACCGCCGGTGGCGTCAGCGACACGTTGGCAAGCAACTATGTTTCCGTTTATTTCCTCGCCAATACGTTCATGTCTTATGGCAATCTAACGTTGACCGCCCTCTTTGAGGCTGGCAACCCGGACAGCACTACGGTCACCTACACTGTCAACGATGCCACCATGGGCACCATCACGCCCGCTCCTGGCACCTATACCATTTATGTTGGCAACAACGTTATTGCCACCGCAACGCCTAACACCGGCTACCAGTTGAATGCTTGGATTTTCGGCATCTACAGCAGTACAGGTGCAGCCTTGAGTGTGGACACCTTATACTACGATGACGAAGACTTTGCCAACCCGATGAACTTCGGCACCCTGCCGCAGAGTTTCGCCGACAGCGGCTACACGCTTACCATCACAGCCGTCTTTGAAGCCGGCTCCACGCCTCCCACTCAATACACGGTAACTTTGAATACAGCTGATGCCAACATGGGCACGGTCTCTCCTGCCGGCACAACCACCGTCAACGAGGGTGCTTCCTTCACGGCTACGGCAACCGCCAATGCCGGTTACCACTTTGTGGCTTGGATGAGCGGCACCACGCAGGTAAGCACGGCCAACCCGTACACCTTCGCCGTGAACGCGAACACCACCCTCACCGCCACCTTTGAAGCGGATCCTGTCGAGCCTTGCGCAGTACCCACCGGTCTCCACACTACTGCTGTTGAAAACCACGCCATCACCATCGCTTGGGACGCTCAGACAGGTGTGAACAACTGGAATGTCCAATACCGCGAGGCTAACGCCACCAGCTGGACTTCCGCTGCCTCCAACACGAACAGCTACACCATCAGCAATCTCAACGGCGATACCGATTATGAGATTCAAGTGCAGGCCAACTGCGGAGACGGCAATCTCAGCGACTGGAGCTCCACACTCAACGTCCACACCCTCAACGTTGGCGTCGAGGTCTTCACCGAGAAAAACGTGGTTCTCTTCCCGAACCCGGCTCGTCAATACGTTGACATCCGCATTGACGGCGATGTAAACGTGACTAAAATGGAGGTCTATGACGTTTATGGCAAACTGATCAACAACTTGAGCGTCATTGAGAATCCGACCCGCATTAATGTGACAGGTCTCGCCAACGGCATGTACTTCGTGCGCGTGACCACCGACGAGGGCGTGGCAACGAAGACCTTCATCAAGAAATAATCCCGTAGGGGCGTATCGCATACGCCCCGTATCGCATACCCCCTTTGTAGAGACGTTTCAGGAAACGTCTCTACAGCACCGACAAAACCAAGGCCATCCGGATTCCGGGCGGCCTTTTTTTAACAAGTTATCAACAATCATCTTTTAACAGAAAATATAATGTAGTTTTGCAGTTTAATATATCGTTCTTAACGAAAGAAAATAAAACATCAATTAATTAATATTCACAAAAATCAGTCGTATGAAAAAAATCTTATTCTTTCTGCTGACAGTGATGATCGGGCTTGGCAGTCTGACACTGTCGGCGCAGGACAACACCTTGACTGTGGCGAACGGATCGGAGACGAACTCCTACATACCGTTGTATGGCACTTACGCCGACGCCCAGCAGCACAACCAGATCATCTATCCTGCCAGCATGTTGACCGATATGGTCGGGCAGGCCATCACCTCCATTACCTTTTATGCCAGCTCAATGCCAAGCTGGGGTTCCATTGGCTACTCGGTTAGCATTGGCACCACCACAACCAGTAGCATTTCGTCGAATTTACTCACAGACCCTGTGGAACTCGTGTACACGGGTCACGTGGACTTCGACAACAACAACAGATTGACGTTTGTGTTTAACGACCCCTTCGTTTATTCAGGAGACAACCTGTTGTTCGACATCACTACGACACCTACCAGTTCTTGGGAGAACGCTGAATTTTACGGCGTCAGCGCGGCAAACACCCCCAGTATTTATCAGTACACGTTCGGCGGATCTCCGCAATATTTCATCCCGAAGACCACCTTCGGTTACAACACAGCATCGGATTGCCCAAAGCCCAACGAGCTTCAAATTTCCGACATCACCACTACTTCCGCCACCTTTTCCTGGCATCCCCGTTCATCTGGTACTACCTACGTAGCTGTTGACCTTCTCGGCGCCGACCCCGAAAATCTGAACTGGACGGCCGTTACGGATACCTTCTACACCTTCAATGGTCTTACTCCTGGCAATGGGCATGTTGCATACGTTTACACTGATTGCGGTTCTGAAATCAGCAATAACGCTAGCATCTTGTTCTACACAGCTTGCGAGGCCATGAACGTTTATCCGTATTTCGAGGGCTTTGAGGACAGCTGGATCGACTACAACACCTTCGGCCAAAACAACCAAGCCCCGCTCTGCTGGTCTGTCTATAACGGCGGTACCACTACCAGCTCATCCGGCACTGCCTATGACTACCGTTGGAGACCCAATGTGTTCACTTCTCACGTGTATGAGGGCAACCACTCCGCCGTATGCTACACCGACTATGCCGGAAACCCGCACAACGACTGGTTGATCTCCCCGTTAATGAACCTCCCCGAAAACATGATGGTTTCCTTCTGGGCTCAACGTTCCAGCAACTCCACGACTGAACCCGATGAAATTTCCATCTGGATTTCCGATGCAGACATCACCCTGACAGCACCCGCCTATGACTCTCTGGGCTTGGACACGCTTCCGTTGCCCGGTTTCACGCAAATTTTCCAAACCATGATTCCTCAAGGTCCTTTCAACCTGTACGAGATCCCCTTGACTGGCTATTCCGGCAACCGTTATATCGCCTTCGTGAGAAGATATATGCCTAACGACGGCTACTACCTCTGTCTTGACAATGTGACGGTGTCGGAGATTCCAAGCTGTCAAAGACCTTTCGATCAGAGCACAGACTCTGTGGGTACGGATTTTGCCGTGCTGAACTGGACTTCCGACGCTAACAGCTACATTCTGTACTACAAGCTTGCCAATGCTGATTCCTTCACTGTGGTCACGGATGTCATCTTAGACGCCGACAGTCAGTATGTGCTTAACGACTTGTTACCCGGTAGTTCCTACCAATGGTATGTCGCGGCTGTTTGTGACGACGGCTCCGTTATCCCTGCCAGCACTATGGTGGACTTCAGCACCGATTGCGTACCCCTCGCCACCCTGCCTTACACGGTTGACTTCGAAACCAACAACATCGGTGCCGACGGTGATCTTCCGGCCTGCTGGAGCAAACCCGGATACTACACTTATCCTTACGTTTACAACTACAGTTATTACTCCCACAGCGGTTCCCACTGCCTCTACTCCTGTTCCACCTCCCCAGTTTACGCAATACTTCCAGAATTGGACGAGGAAATCGACATCAGCAACCTGCAACTCTCTTTCTGGGCCACAAGCTACTACGGCACCGACTGCTTGATTGAGGTGGGTACGATGAGCGACCCGACTGATGTCTCCACATTCACCATGATTGACTCTGTTCCTTTTAATTCAGGCATCTACACTGAAATCATCATGGATTTATCCTCATACGAGGGCTCTGACCATCAATTGGCCTTGCGTATCACCTGTGGCTTATACAACACTAGTTATGGCAGTTATTCTGACAATCTATACATCGATGACCTGACCTTGGCGGAACAGGCCACTTGTCCGCGTCCGGAGGATGTCACCGTCACCGGCATGACACCCACCTCGGCAACGCTGACCTGGACATCTGAAGAGGATGCTTTCACAGTGTATTACAAGGCAAATGGCATGTCTGGCTATGTGGCTGCAAACGACAGCCCCATTAACGACAACACTTACACCGTAGAAGACCTGACTCCCGGCACGGATTACCACTTCTTTGTGTCAGCTATCTGCTCAGATGGAACCGAAGCCCCTTCACTCGCAATCTCCACCTCTCTGCCATGCATAGGTCTCACCACCCTGCCGTATTTCTGCGGCTTTGAAGATAACCTTGTAGGCGACGAAGGCCAACAGTTACCACAGTGTTGGAGCCGCGGTTCAGCCGACGAAACTTACCCGTATGTCAATAATTACGGCAGCTACCAAGGCAATAACGTACTCTATTCTTATTATGCCAACACTGCTGCCATGCCGCCAATCGACACCACCGAGGTTCTCTTCTCGGATCTGCAGGTCTCTTTTTATGCGAAAGCGTATTCTGATGGCCAAATCCTCAAGGTGGGTGTCATGAGCGACCCGTACAACACGAACACATTCGTCCAAGTGGGCAATGACATTGTGCTGACCTCCTCATACGTCTTATATGAGGTTCCTTTTACCAACTATCAGGGCAATGGTAATATGGTTGCCTTCTACACTCCCCAATATTCCGATATCTATATTGACAATGTCACGTTAGACCATCTTCCTGACTGCCAACGTCCTACGATCACGAATGTGGTCTTCACGAACACAGAGGCCACTGTAAATTGGACCGCTGATGAAAACGCCAATGCTTGGCAGATTGTAATTACCAACAACTACGCCGATCCTTCCACCCTGACGCCTGAAGACGTGAGTGACAACACTTATCTCTTTGAAGACCTGACTCCGGGCACCTATTACCAAGTGTATGTGAGAACGAATTGCGGAGACGATTATTCCGACTGGTCCAATGTTTATTCGTTCACCACTCTGAACTCCATGCCTGCTCTGGTACCTTACACCTGCGACTTCGAAGACACACTGGAGAACGCAAGCTGGTCATTTGTAAACGGCTTTTTGGCCAACAAATGGTATATAGACACTGCCGCCAACAACACCACTGACGGCCAATACAGTCTCTATGTCTCCGCTGACAGCGGTGCCACTGTCTCCTACAATACCAACGGCAGCACCTATGTGTGGGCTTACCGCGACATCCTGTTCAGCGATGCTGCTGAGTTCAATTTCTCCTTTGATTGGCGTTGCTTGGGCGAGAGCGGTTACTATAGCCCATACGACTACATACAAGTGTTTATCGGCATTCCCACAAATGTCACTTCCGGTTCCTACATTACCATTCCTTCTTCTCTGACAGAATTAGGCACATTCGCTGGTGACAGCACTTGGAACACCGCTACTTTTACGTTGGACGGAACCCTATACGCCAACACTGTACAACGTCTCTATTTCCTCTGGTATAACAACTATTCGGATGGTTCCGGATACTCCGGAGCTATCGACAACATTGTCATTTCCGAGGTGGAATGTGCTAGACCCGCCTCTATAGATATGACCTACATCGGCACCACGACGGCTACCCTCACCATCACCCCTGCCTCTGAATCCGACGGGGCTTGGGAGGTGTCACTGAACGACTCTGTCTTCACCACCCTCGATGCCGTTGTCGAGCTCTCAAACCTTACTCCCGGAACTCCATACGAGATTTATGTCCGCACCATTTGTGACGGCGGCGACACCAGTGTCTGGTCTTTGCCGATTTCATTCCTCTCCGAATGTCTGCTTATCAATACAGTGCCTCAAACCTGGGGCTTCGAAACCGACTTGATTGCCGGTTCGGAAAACTATCCGATGCCGGTGTGCTGGAACCGTATCAACAATCCTCAGTCTTCCTACAGTGAATATCCTTACGCTGATAACTATGGTAACGCTCACAATGGCACCTATTCATTGTACTACGATGCATCTTACTCCAATTGCTATGCTATCCTGCCTGCCATTGACACTGAAGAGCTGAGCATTCAAGATTTGCAACTCAGTTTCTACGCCAGCCAATCGGGCAACAACAACAATGTTTCATTCGTGGTGGGTGTGATGACGGATCCTACAAATGCCTCCACATTCACGGAAGTGCAATCCTTCATCTTACCTAACACGTATCCGGCAGACCCATTTGTTGCCAGCTTCGCCAACTATACGGGCAATGGTGCTTACATCGCCATCAAGAACCAAACCAACGGTAATTCCTACGTTTCCCTTTATCTGGATGATGTCACTTTGGAAAGTATTCCTTCTTGTCCGACACCTTCCGGTGTTACCGTCACGGCTACGGACATGACCTCAGCCACCATCTCCTGGACAGAAAACGGCGACGCCACCTCTTGGAATATCAAGTACACGGACGGCGAAAATGAAACGACTGTCGTCGCCACATCTAATCCATTCACTCTCACTGGTTTGACCGCTGCCACCTCCTATTCCGTGCAAGTGCAGGCCAACTGCGGCACAGGCGAAAACAGCAACTGGACGGGAGCCCTCACATTCAACACCGCTCTCTGCCCCGCTTCTGACCAGTGTGCCTACACATTCAACCTCACCGACTCTTACGGTGACGGATGGAACAACGGATATCTGGACATTCAGCAAAACGGCATCTCTGTTGCTACTGTGAGCTTGTCCAACGGCACTTCCGGTACAGAGACGGTTAATTTATGTGATAATACCTCCACCTCTCTGATTTGGATACCTGGAAGCTACGCGGACGAAGTTGGATTCTCCCTCGTTGATCCCAACGGCACAACACTGTACACCATCACAGGTATGTACAGCTATTCCACCTTCACCTTCACGACCAGCTGCACCATTCCCACCTGCCTGAAACCCACCAACATCACGGTTTCCAATATTGGCGCCACTTCTGCAGTGGTGAGCTGGACGCCCGCAGGCACTGAAACAGCTTGGAATTTGGAATACAAAGTCAGCACCGATTCAACGTGGACTGTGATTCCTGTAACCACAACTTCTTACACGTTGAACAACCTGACCGCTTCCACCAACTATGATGTTCGAGTGCAGGCGGACTGTGGTGAAGGCGATGTTTCCGACTACACGGCAACCTCATTCAGCACCTCTGGATGTGAAATTTCTCAACAATGTCAGTACACGTTCGTCATCGGTGATGATTATGGCGATGGTTGGAATGACGGCTATCTGACCGTTGAGCAGAACGGTGTGACTGTAGCCACCATCGAAGCCACAGACAATTATGATGAACCGAGCACCGAGACAGTCTATGTGATGCTTTGCGACAACATCGTCACTTCTCTTGTATGGCATTCAGGCATGTACGATGATGAGGTATCCATCACATTGTTGGATCCCGATGGCACGCAATTGTTCACCATAAGCGAGGAGGAGGAGATTCCCAGCGCTCTGTTCACCTTCACCACCGATTGCGGTTCCGGCCCTGTGATTACCGATCCTACCGTAGCCACAGTTGCCGCTTCTGCTATTGAGCAGACGACTGCCACGCTGAACGCCACCATCACGAACCCCGACAACGTGACCATCACAGCCAAGGGCTTCGAATGGAAGGCCACTGCTGGCGGCACTTACACCTCGATTGCAGGTACCGGCACCGGCAACAACTTCTCGGCCAACCTCAGCGGCCTCACCGCCAACACCGGTTACACCTACAAGGCGTTCATCACCTTCAACGGCACCACCGTCTATGGCAGCGAGATGACCTTCAACACGTTGCCCGAGGACGTGCAACCTTGTAACGTTCCTACCAACCTGCACACCACCGACATCCAGAACGAGGCCATCTCCATTGCTTGGGACGCCAATGCAAGCGTGAACAGCTGGAACGTCCAGTATCGTCCGGCAGCGGGCGGTCAGTGGACCCAGGTGACCGTCAACACCAATAGCTACACCATCACCAATCTCACCGGCAAGACCAACTACGAGATCCAGGTGCAGGCTAACTGCGGTGACGGCAACCTCAGCGACTGGAGTGCCTCCATCACGACGCAGACCACCGATGTGGGTATCGTGAACTACCTGGAGAACAGCATCACGTTGTTCCCGAACCCTGCCAACGACGTTGTCAATGTACAATGTACAATGAACAATGTACAATTGGAGGATGTCGAAGTAATTGACGTTTATGGAAAGGTTGTCCGCAGCGTTGTAGGGGCGAATAATTATTCGCCCATGCACATCCGCATCAACGTCAGCGGTCTCGCCAACGGCATGTATTTCGTGCGCGTGACCACCGACGAGGGCGTGGTGACGAAGACCTTCATCAAGAAATAATCCCGTAGGGGCGTATCGCATACGCCCGTATCGCATACGCCCCTATCGCATACGCCCGTATCTCATACGCCCGTATCGCATACGCCCCTATCTCATACCCCATTTGTAGAGACGTTTCCTGAAACGTCTCTACAGCACCGACAAAACCAAGGCCGTCCGAATGCCGGACGGCCTTTTATTATACACAATAAAAAAAATTATTATGTAATCTACGGAAAAATCGTATCTTCGCGCCATGAATTACAGCATTCAATCTTATTATAAATAAAACCCTTTTTACATGAAAAAAATCTTCATTTTCAACATCTTATGCCTGTTTATGGCATTCGGGATCATCCCTCAGGCACACGCGCAGTATGACCCGTGCGCCATTGGGACATTCCCTTACACGGAGGACTTCGAGACCACCCCAACTGGCATACCCAACTGCTACAACCGTAACCCGCTGGGTGTTTACCAAGTCAACAACATCCTTTATCCGGAAATGGGGACGTACCTGCCTCATTCCGGAACTAACGCGCTGAGAGTATTCAACAACAATTACACGGACACTGCAGCACAAGTGCCCACCCTCATGTTGCCTCCTATCGAGGAAACGTACGCCATGTCCGACATGGTGCTGGAATTCTGGGCGCAAACCGTTTGGAATGCAAGTCCCTATTTTGTGGTGGGTGTGATGGACTCGCCCACCGACATGTCCACTTTCACCGCCGTGCAGACAATACAATCCTCTGCCTCTGACACTTACGTGAAATACACAGTCTATTTCTCGGACTATTCCGGAACCGGACGCTATATCGCCATCAAATTTGCCAACACCCCTGGCGTTTTCGGCAGCATCGTCTTTGATGACATCACCCTGGACATCGCCTCCACCTGTTCGCCAGTGCTGAACCTAACGGTGGACAATATTTTCGATGCAGACGTCACCATCAAATGGCAACCTAACGCGCTGGGCGGCGCCAACATGTACAATGTAAGACTCGTCAACCTCAATGACGAATCCGAGAATTATATTTCCACTTATGACACCTTTTACACGTTCTCCGGACTCTCCTACTCCACCGACTACCGCGCCTTTGTGACGGCTGTCTGCGTTGACGGTCAGGAAAGCTCCGCTGATTCTGTCGACTTCTCCACTCCGATACAATCCGTTTCTATACCCTATTTTGAGGATTTCGAAGGAGAGGGGACCACTGCTCTGGAATCGTTCATCTTCCAAGGTACGGGCATCAACCAATGGGTCTATGGCACTGCCGCCGGCATGACCGATCCTGATGCCGAGCCCGGTGCTGGCATGCATTCCCTCTACGTCTCCCCCGACAGTGGCGCTACTAACGTCTATACCAACAGCGTTTCTGACGCTTACGCCATTTTCAACGTGGCATTTCCTGACGCGGAAGTCGAATACCACCTCGCCTTTGACTACCGGGTGGAAGGCGAAGCCAGCGATTGGATGGAATACGACTACTTCAAGGTTTACATGCTGGATGCCGGCGCGACGGTCCCCATGAACGGAGAGCCTTCCGGCACCGCCCTGCTGCACAATCTGGGCGAGGTCGCCAACGTGCCTGACTGGACGCACTTTGACGTAATCCTGAACAATGTGGCCGGTTCATCCAAACAGATTGTCCTCTACTGGTACAACAACGGATGGAATCTGTATGGAGACAGCCATCTGGCCGCCGCCGTGGACAACATCTCCATCTACTCCAACGACTGCGGACAACCCGACAACCTCTCTGCCTCCAACATCGCCACCGATGGCGCCACCTTGAGCTGGAACGACTTTGGCAGTGCCTCCAGCTGGATAGTCTATTACCGCGCCGTGGGTGATGCCGGCGAATACAACGAGGTGACCGTGAACGGCACTCCTACCGTCACGATCAATGGACTGAGCTCCAACACGGAATACGAGTTCTACGTGGTGGCCAACTGCGGTGCCACACAATCCAACCCGTCAACTATCGCCACCTTCCACACCGGTTGCGGTCCTATCACCGAACTGCCTTTCACCGAGAACTTCGAGACCGGCCTGTACAGTACCAGCCAAGGCACCTTCATCTCCTGCTGGAGCCGTCTCACCTCCAACAACGACCATTACGCCTACATTGGCGACGCCTCCTGGAACGCCCATGGCGGTGCCCATTTCCTGGACTTCCATTACACCCCGAACTGCTTCGATATCGCCATCATGCCGGAATTGGGCGAGGAAATCGACGCCAGCGACCTGTTGGTCTCATTCTATGCATGTCACACCAACTACGGATACAACACCCTCGGCACCCTGGAGATTGGCGTGATGACCAACCCTGATGACACCTCCTCTTTCGTGGTAATCGACACCATCAACATTTCCGAACTCGATGTTTATACTTACGCACAGCAGATAATCTCCCTGATCAACTACAGCGGAAATGGCAAATACATCGCTTTCCGTGTTTCCAACAGTGATGGTTGCGGCTACTACATTGACGATATCACGTTAGAGCTGCGCCCTGCCTGTATGAAGCCTTTGAACCTCAGTGCCGCGAACGTGACCAATGAAAGCGCGACCTTGACATGGGACGAGCTTGGAAACGCCACCGCTTGGAACATCCAGTACGACACGGTGGGCTTCACCGCCGGACAAGGCAGCCACACAGTCAGTGCCAACGCCACCACTTTCACGGTGACAGGACTTGACAACCTGACCTCTTACGATTTCTATGTACAATCCAACTGTGGCGACACCCAAAGCGAGTGGACAGGACCTCTGTTCATCACCACGGGCGTCATCAACATGGGCATCACCGGCAGTGACACTCTGACCACTTGTGAAGCCATCATCAGCGATAATGGCGGCGTAAACGGCGACTATAGCACCTACTGCGACTACTTTGTGGTGGTCAATCCCGCCACGGAAGGCAGCGGTCTGCAAATCACCGGCACATGCGACCTGAGCGAAGGTTCCTACGGTTATGGCGAATCCCACCTCTACTTCTACGAAGGGGAGGGCACTGACGGTGCGTTGATTGCCAATTACACTGGCGTAAACAACAACATTGCCGTGGCCTCTTCTGGTCCCATCACGGTGCGTTTCACCTCCTCATATAACGCGGGTGCCGGCTTCTTGCTGAATGTGGCTTGCGCCTCCTGCACTCCGCCGTCCAACATCACCACTGAAGAGTTGAACCCCACTTCCGCTACTATTTCTTGGGAAGGAAATGCAGACCAATACGCGGTGTATCTCTCGGGAGATGCCACCGGCTATTTTACCACTTCTTATAACTTCCTCAACCTCAACAATCTAAGCAGCAACTCCACCTACAACATACAAGTACGCTCTCTCTGCGGCAGCGATTCCTCCCTGCTCTCCCCGGCCTTCACTTTCACCACACCATGTAACGCCATCACCATCACGGCCACCAACCCATGGACAGAAGATTTCGAAAGTTACGAGGGAAGCGGCAACCAACCGTTCCAATGCTGGTCGAGACCGGTGGTGGACGACATCTATGACGCTCCGTTTGTCTATTGCGGTTGGGAACCGTCCTGCCACTCCGGTGCAAACTCCGCCGAGATGAAGGGTAGCAGCGAGATGCTGGTACTGCCGTTGTTCAGCAACGATATTCACGAGCTGCGCCTCTCCTTCTGGGCTACTTCCACTGATCCGAGCTCCGGCATGCTGGAAATCGGTGTTATCCCTAACATCACAGATCCCAGCAGCTTTGAGCTTGTAGGCACTGCCGGAACCCCTGGACCGCGCGGCACCGATTCCACAGGCAACGGCAACTACATGGGCCCGTTCGACTTCAGCGGCGTGACGGCCACCAACGGCAGAATCGCCCTGCGCTACACCAACAACTTCTCCTCCTACTCCTCCTGGAATCTCGACGACTTTGTCGTGGAACTTGCGCCCAACTGCGCAGCTCCCTCCGATGTCACCGTTTCCAACATCACCACCTCGTCAGCCACGGTCTCTTGGACCGCTGACTTGGGCGCTTCGGCATGGAAGCTGCAATACAAAGCTTCTAACGTCACTATGTGGTCAACGGAAGAGGATTGCATCGCCCCCACATTCAACCTGATCAACCTCGTTCCCGCCACCAACTATGATGTGCGCGTGAAAACCCTTTGCGATGACGAAAATGAAAGCGCATGGTCCACTCCCGTCACTTTCACCACAGAATCCTCCATCGTGATCATCGAACCCACTGTGGAAACATCCGCCGCGACCGACATCACGACGACCACGGCGACGTTGAACGCCACCATCACCGATATGGGTAACCAGACCATCATCGTCCGCGGCTTCGAATGGAAACTCTCCACGGCTGCCGCTTACGAAAATCTCGCCGGAACCGCTGCGGGCAACACCTTCTCCGCAACGCTTGCCGACCTGACGGCCAACACGGGCTACACATTCAGAGCTTACGTGACCACGACCAACGGCACGCAATACGGTGAACCGATGACCTTCACCACGCTGCCCGAAGACACCCCCGAACCGTGTGATGTGCCTACCAACCTGCACACCACCGACATCCAGAACGAGACCATCTCCATTGCTTGGGACGCCAACGCCAACGTGAACAGCTGGAACGTCCAATATCGTCCGGCAGCGGGCGGTCAGTGGACCCAGGTGACCGTCAACACCAACAGCTACACCATCGCCAATCTCACCGGCAAGACCAACTATGAGATCCAGGTACAGGCCAACTGCGGTGACGGCAACCTCAGCGACTGGAGCGCCTCCATCACGGCACAGACCACCGATGTGGGTATCGTGAACTACCTGGAGAACAGCATCACGTTGTTCCCGAACCCTGCCAACGACGTTGTCAATGTACAATGTACAATGAACAATGTACAATTGGAGAGTGTCGAAGTAATTGACGTTTATGGAAAGGTTGTCCGCACCGTTGTAGGGGCGAATAATTATTCGCCCATGCCCATCCGCATCAACGTCAGCGGTCTGACCAACGGCATGTATTTCGTGCGCGTGGCCACCGACGAGGGCGTGACAACGAAGACCTTCATCAAGAAATAATCCCGTAGGGGCGTATCGCATACGCCCGTATCGCATACGCCCGTATCGCATACGCCACTATCGCATACGCCCTTTGCAGAGACGTTTCCTGAAACGTCTCTACAGCACCTACAAACCAAGGCCGTCCGAAATTCGGACGGCCTTTTTTTTCAATATGTGAGATAAAAATGTATCTTTGCGGCATAAAAAGATTATAAAACGATCATTCAACAATATGAAAAAAACAATACTCTTCTTTGCCGTAATTATAGCCGTTTTCGCGGCCGCAGCCCAAGACCAGGATTGCAACATCACACTGCCCTTCACCGACAGTTTCGAAAACGACTCGGTTTTGAGTCCTTGCTGGACGGTGATTCTCGCCGACACCAACAATTCGCTACCGCAATACGGGGTCACCAACGAGGCTTCTTCCGACGGACTGAATTCACTGATGCTTCTCCCCATCTACAGCAACAACTATGACCTCTATTTGATCACTCCGGAATTGCCGGTCTCAAGTACAAAAACACTTTCCTTCGACCACCGTGGCTACTGGTTCACCGAAACGTTTATGGTGGGTTATTCCACCACGACAAGCGACATCGCTGACTTCACATGGGTAGAAACCGTACAATCACCTGCCGTAGAAGTTCCTTGGAATCATTACCTGAACTTGACAATCCCGGGAGACGCCATATACATTGCCATCCACCATTCTGATGGAATTGCCCTTTTCATTGACAATTTCGTGGTGGAGGAGGTCTCTTCCTGCACCGCTCCCATAAACCTGACCGCAAGCGCTGTCACATCCTTTTCGGCGGATCTTTCCTGGTATCAGGTTTCCGACAATCTGGACATCACCCTCTATTATGCATCGGATGATGACACCCTACCCAATGTCATGGAAAACGTGTCGCTGACCGACGGTATTTACACGCTCTGGGGTCTAAACCCAGGCAGCCAATACACCTGGATGCTCAGTGTTGTCTGCGACAACGACACCTTATACTCCGCCGTCAGCAGTTTCACAACCCCTTGCGATGCCGTCTCCTTGCCCTACACGCAGGATTTCGACAATGTTGCCGTCAACGAACTCCCATCCTGTTGGACGCAAATCAACCCCTACAACGGTTTCCCCAAGGTGACCACTAGTCATTCGCACAGCGGTAAGTCGCTGGAATTCCGGTGTTACTCATCCTCCAACGACGGCGTCTACGCGGTGTTGCCACCCACAGACACCGACCTTTCCGGACTGCAGATCTCGTTCTGGACCCGTCGCGAAGGAGCCTCTTCCGGCACCCTCTCCGTGGGGTATATGACCGATCTTAACAACATGGGATCCTTCGTGCCGATAGCCTCTTTCTCCGCCGCCCAGCTTGGCGACAACAATTACCATTTCTGCAATGTGCCCTTCAACAATGTCACCACCGTCTCCGGCACCTCCTATTTCATCACTTTCAAGTATACGACCTCCTCTGCTTGGTATTGGTATGTGGACGATGTCACCGTGGAGGAGATTCCAGACTGCATAGCTCCGTATGACCTGACCGTGAACGACGTGACGGAAAGCAGCGCCAACCTAAGTTGGATGGGAAGCCCCAACTCCTACATTGTATATTACAAAACCATCTCAGATGCCAGTTGGATGATGGTGGAGAATGCGACATTGGACTCGCTGAATGGATTCACCCTTTCCAATCTCCTTCCTAACACCAACTATCAATGGTATGTGGTAACCGTTTGCGACGATGCCACGACAATGGAGAGCTTGACAACCTCCTCTTTCAAAACAGATTGCGGGACTTACGTTGCTCCTTTCAACGAGACTTTCAACACAGCCGCCGCGATTCCGGACTGCTGGGAGATGTACTCCGGTTTGGCCAGCGATGTTTTCAACGGCACCCCGCTGACGAGCAGCACCGCCGGCTGGGAATTCTCCAACAACCACGCATTCGGGGAGAACCATGCCACCCTCAACATCCAAGGCACAAGCTGTAATTACTGGTTAGTGACCCCCAACATCGATCTGGGAGGGATCTCCTCACCGCTCCTTATGTTTGACCTTGCGCTAACCTACCATAACGACGACGGCTCCATCTTTGACCCCTACGGACAACAAGACGACCAATTCATGGTGCTGTTTTCCATTGACAGCGGTGCCACCTGGAGTGCCGAGAATTCCATCAGCTGGGGCTACGGAAGCAGTCACGACCACCCGTATCGATTTATCCCCAACACAGGCCAGACCATCGTAATCCCCTTGTCGGATTATTCCGGTCAAACCATCCGTATTGCTTTCTACGGGCAGTCCACGATTGCCAACGGCAACAATGACCTCCATATCGACAATGTGCTTATCCGAGACACCCCGTCATGTATGCCCCCGACACTGCCGAAAGCGACAAACATTACCACCAACTCGGCCCACCTCAGCTGGTCCGAGAACGGTTCCGCCACCGAATGGACCGTGGAGTACGGTCCGAAGCAGTTCACGCCCGGAACAGGCACCTCCGTCACCGTCTTCAGCACTCCATCTGTCAATATCAACAATCTACAGGACAACGCCACCTACGATTTTTATGTAACGGCCAACTGTAGCAATACAAACCAATCCGAAAGTGTGCGGGGCAGATTCACCACACTTCTGGCACCTGTCCCGCTGCCCTACAGCACCGACTTCAGCGACACCGCCGATCGCAACTGGCGGTTTTACAATGGCAAGTGCGTGAATAGATGGACGATAGGCAATATCTCCGATTCCACCTCCGCAATGTACATCACCTGTGACTCAATCTTACAAACCCCACAGTATTCCGTGACTTCCTCCTCGGTGGTCTCTGCCATGAAAAAGGTGATAATCGGCACTACCCGGGACATTCTGGTCTCCTTCGATATGAACATCGGGGGAGAAAGCCAGTACGATTTCATCAAAGTGTTCTTCACGAACGAGGAGATGGAATATCCCGCCTCGACAACCACTTTCAACGTAGATTATGCCGCCGCCAACTACTCAATGGATGCCTCGGGACTCATCTACGATATGACTCCCGACATTGGTCAAGCTAATCAATACTATTTCAATCAGACAGGAGGGAACACCGTTCATGTGGAAATCCTGTTTTTCAATCTATACGAAATGTACGCCACGGACTCCAGTGTCGCCAATCTGGTGTTCCTCTGGCGTAACGATTTCTTCGGCGGCACTCAACCGGGAGCCATCATCTCAAACGTTTCCGTCACTCCTTACTTTTGTTACATGCCTGATGGAATAGGAAGCGGTCCTGTCACTTCCACATCCGCCATAATCGGGGTGATTCCATCCGGAACGGAGAATGCCTGGAATTTGGAGTACAAGAAGGCATCTGATTCTGTATGGACCATCATACCCCTCACTGCCCCGCAATACACCCTGTCGGGATTGACCCCGTCAACGACCTATCATGCGCGAGTGCAGGCTGTATGCGACAACGGCGACGTTTCCCTCTACTTCCCACATTATCAGCCATATAGTTTCACCACCGCCAATCCGGTCGTATGGCCCACACCAGAGATGGTACAAGTCTCCCAGATCACGCAGACCTCTGCCTCGCTGAGCGCCATTATTTCCAATCCTGACAATATCACTATCCATGAGAAAGGGTTTGTGGTGACAAATGTCGCTACCGGCGACCAGACCATATTTAATGTAGATGTTGACGGCATTTTCTATGGCTATGATGTCACCAGCCTGACTCCAGCAACGGAATATGGCGCCAAAGCATACGTTGTCGTGCCGAATGATTCCACTATTTACGGTAACGAATTATATTTCATCACGTTACCCGACGACACCGACACCATAGAAGACCATGTTGCAACTTACTTGCAGAGAAACATCTTCCTATACCCTAACCCCGCCAACGATTACATCACGGTTCAAAGTTCCAAGGTCAAGGTTCAATCCATTGAAGTGATCGATGTGTATGGTAAGGTGATTAACACGGTGAATGTGACAGACAATCCGGCCCTCATCAGCGTCAGGGGTCTCGCCAACGGCATGTATTTCGTGCGCGTGACCACAGACGAAGGAACGGTGACGAAGACGTTCGTCAAGAAATAGTCGTAGGGGCGTATCGCATACGCCCCTGTAGAGACGTTTCCTGAAACGTCTCTACAGCACCGACAAACCAAGGCCGTCTGAATCTCGGACGGCCTTTTTTCAATATGTGGGAAACGTTTCCAACAGCAAATAGCCAATAGCTAAATGCCAATTTTTTCGACCTTTAAAAAAAAGAAAAAAAATTTGGCGCACCATATCAAAAAAAGTGTATTTTTGCCGCCGCAAATGAGGGACGTTAGCCCAGTCGGTTTAGAGCGCTGCCTTCACACGGCAGAGGTCACTGGTTCGAGTCCAGTACGTCCCACAAAAAAGAGCAGACATCGCGATGTTTGCTCTTTTTTTCATCGTCATTCACCGCCTATTCACATTTTTTAACAACTTGACGAATATTTTCCTATCTTTGCGGCCTCAAACAGAGAAATCAAAAATAAGGAAACATGGAATTAAAACGCATGTTAGTGGCCAACTCCCTCCTCGGGATGGCGGGCGGCATCCAATACCGCCAGTTGAAGAAAGCGGCGAAAGACCCGCGGAAATCCAGCGAACAGACCCTCCGCAACATCTTGGAATACGCCAAGGACACAGTTTACGGCAAGGAGCACGACTTCGCCTACATTCTCCAAGCCCCCAATGATGTGGAGCTTTACAAACGTTATCAAGAGAAAGTGAGCGTGAACGACTACGAGGCGTTGCGGCCTTACGTGGAACGGCACAAACACGGCGAACCGGATATTCTCTTCCCCGGAAAGCCGATCCTCTACGCCACCACCTCCGGCACCACCTCCGAGCCGAAATGGATTCCCATCACTCAAGAATATCTGAGCAACATCTACGGCAAAATGACCAAGGTGTGGCTTTACAATTTCATCCAGAACAAGCCCAAAGTGTTCAGCGGCAAGATTTTGTCGATTGTGGGCAAAGTTATTGAAGGCTATGCGCCCGACGGTACGGTGTTCGGATCCGTGTCGGGTGTCACCCAGCGCGACTGTCCCAACTTCGTGAAGGTGCTCTACTCCAACCCGCAGTGCGTTTATGGCATCGCCGACTACAACGCCCGCTACTACGTGTTGATGCGCATGGGCATCGAACAGGACGTCACCCTCATCGTGACCGCCAACCCCTCCACCATCGTGGAGCTGCAGAACAACGTCAACAAGTTCTACGACGACTATGTCACCGACATTGAGAACGGCACGTTAAACAAGGATCTCAACATCGACCCCGAAATACGCTCCGAATTGGAGGCCTGTCTAAAGCCGAATCCCAAACGCGCCGCCGAGCTGCGGGAGCTCAAGGCCAAGTACGGCACTGTTCTCCCCAAGCACTACTGGCCTAACATGCAGCTTCTTAACACCTGGAAATGCGGCAACACGAAGGTCTATCTCGATAAGTTCAAAGACTCCTTCCCGCCAACCATGCTGCATCAGGAGTTCGGCTATTTCGCCTCCGAGTGCCGTTTCGGGTTGGTTTTGGACGACACCGTGAACACGGTGCTGTTCCCGCATTTCCACTACTACGAGTTCATCGACGAAGCCGATCTGGAGAACCCGAACCCGAAATTCCTTCAACTGCACGAGCTGAAACAGGGCAAACGCTATTGCCCGTATGTCACCACCTTCGCCGGACTCTACCGTTACAACATGAACGATCTGTTGGAGGTGGGTCCGAACTTCCAGAACACCCCGACCGTGCATCTCATCCAGAAGGTCAACGGCATCGTGACCATCACCGGAGAGAAGCTGCACGAACGTCAGTTCATCGAAGCGGTGCGCGAAGCGGAAGAGGAGACTGGACTCAAGACCCGTTTCTTCATCGGGTTTGCCGACTTGAGCATCGTAGGATACAAGTTCTACTACGAGTTCGCCGACCAAAGTGTCACGCAGGAGCAGGCCGAAAAGTTCACCGAAGCGGTGGACCGCATCCTGATGCGCATCAATGTGGAATACAAGACCAAACGTGACTCCCTGCGCCTGAAAATCCCCGAAACCTACCGGCTGATCCCCGAATCCTTCGAGACCTTCAAGGCCCGCTGCATCGCCGAGGGCGCCCGCGACGGCCAGTTCAAGCTCCAGCTGCTCATGCAGGACGAAGGACGGCACGAGAAGTTCAAACAGTTAGTGGTTAGAAGTTAGTCGTTTGTAACGATGAGGCGATGAGGCGATGAAACGATAAGACAATAAGAGAATGTATAGGAGGGTGTGTCAAAAGTCAGTTTTGACGAAAATCGCTATTTGATTATCAAATAGTTACAAATCAAAAAATACCGTTTTTTGGACTTTTGACACACCCTTTTTTTTTATTAAGGCGTTCAGTCCGACACATTCCCTGATGGTTGAGCTCCAACAGAATCACCGTTTCACCACCTTCCTGACACAAATCCCTTCCAACGTGGTGATTTTGACGAAATAGACACCTTGCGGGAGGCCGCTGATGTCGAATTGAGTTGAGGGTGTGTTTATACTTCGCAGCACTCTTCCCGATATATCCACGATGTCTATCCGTTCCACCCTCGCGTCGTCTTGCAGCGTTACTATGCCGGTGGTCGGATTCGGATATAGACGAAGGTCATCCGTTTTGAGAGACTCAACACCGACACTGCCCTGACGAGAAATAACGACATTGTCAATTATTATACCGTCAGACACGTCTGATGTGCCGGAATAAAAGAAAGCAAGACGCACCGTGTCACCTTCTTGGACTTCAATAGATGCCTGAAGATTCGTCCAGACGGTGTCAGCGTCTGAACGATCTGCAATCAGCGTGCCATTGGCCGACAGTGTGTAATGTTCCATTGTGGAGGGTTTCCTCGTTCTGTCTTGCCAGCTGACAGTGTAATGGCCGGAAGCAACGATGGCGGGTGAGTACAGAAACTCTGACACCGTGTCAACAAGATTAGGATTATAATTCAGATAATTTTTGGCATAAATAACGGCCACATTGTTATTTCCCCATCCGTAAGCTGAGAGATTTCTAATCTCCCAAGAGTGATTATCGTTCCTTTCGTCGGTGGCGGACCATCCGGTTGGCGCATACTCGAAATCCATCGTATAGGGACAATGTCGTATGATGGACAGAGAGTCGTCTTCACCGTGCGGCACAAGATCAAAGATGATTTCCTGATGATAACCATAAAAGGGCAAATTGTCAAGAGAAAAGAATCCGTTTGACGACCCGTTCCAGCCCCAGTTGATGTGGAAAAAATCCTGTTCATCGTAGCCGTCGCATACAAAACAATGAGCACTGTTCCAAGTAATGTTACTTCCCACGTAAATAATAGGACGAGAAACATTGAGTTGCGACTTCAAGATGTCAACCCACTCAGAATCGGAATAATTATCACGATATAAGTGCCTAGCATTGAAGGAATAGCCAAAATAATCAATCATTGCGTTGAGTGCATTTGCGTGATAGGGTAGCATCGGTGAGAAATAGGCTTCACTACCATATAAACCATACATCATCTCCACCGCTATCCCACAATGATACATGAGCTTTGCCACTGCATCTATCTGAACCGAATCGGAATAGCTGCCAATACTGTCGGGCATATTGTCGTAGTCGTAAACTGTATTGCCGAAATTCGCCTCGCACAATCCAAAGCCCTCAGGATAATAAGCGTGGTAACCGGTACCGCGGTAGGGATGATTGTAGTATTTCATTATCATGGCCATCGCTGTCGCAACGCACCCTGTCTGGACATGGTAGCCGAGAGAATCGTCGGCCACGGGACAGTACGCATTGTACGGGGCACTTTGACCCCAATTCGTGGTCAGCAGCGGTCCGACCGAAGTGCTTTTGGCTCTGACAGGGACTATAGCGTCACCTTCCATAAGACTCTGCCATTCACGGAGCATTTGTTCGCTGGCTGTGGCTCCCGTTGCGCGACGGTAGTCGATTTCTCGCTGATACCCGTCAAGCCAGAAACGCAACTCGGGACTCATATCTTCGGCTTTACAGAAGTCATTGGTGAACGAGTAGCCCAGCACAGGCTCCACACAGTCGTCAGCCGAGACAATGACAAAACCTTTGCTGTCGCGGTTCCTGAACACATAGAAGGCATCCCACGACAGGACTATCTCTTCTATTGCTCCTTTCCCTTTTGACATATCGGTGCCGGAGCGGCTGTTCCAGAAATTTTGCGCCACCTGCGCCGCCTTCGATTTGTCAACAGGACCCGCCGTCGCCACCCCCGCCATGACAATCAAAACCGTCATCGTCAAAAACACAACTATCTTTTTCATAAGGTTTTATATTTATCAAAAGTACTCCCAGCCCAAAATTTCTTCCCATCATATTCGCTGTGTCGCACATCACGTTCATTTTGTTACATCGGATTTTTTTTTACACAATCCTGATCACAGTTCACCCTTCTCTATTCACTCTTCACCAATCACTAATCTCTGATCACCAAAAAATACTATCTTTGCCAAAATTTTCGTCATGAAAAAGGCTATCATCTTCGACCTCGACGGCACCCTCTATGACAAATCCTGTCTTGCGCGACGGCTGGTGTGGAACCAGCTGCGGCGGGGTCGGCTGGCGCTGCTGAAACGGGAGCGCAAGGTGCGCAAAGAGCTGCGCGGCAAACACTTTGAGAGCGAGGAGGCCTTCTATGACGCCTTTTTCGCCCGATTTAACAGACCCGAGCTCGCCCGGAACTGGTATTTCGAGGAATATATGCCCGACATGGTGGCGATATTGCGCAAACACTATCGGATAGCGCCGTGGGTGGAGGCTACTATGTTAGAGTTGCGCACCCATGGCCAGAAAGTGGCTATCTTCTCCGACTACGGCTGCGTGCGCGAAAAACTGGAGGCCATCGGCTTCAACCTCTCCTGGGCGGACCACCTCTTCGATGCCCCTTCCCTGGGCGGACTCAAGCCCTGTGTGGAATCCTTTGAGAGAATCGCGCACATCCTGCAACTGCAACCCGAAGAGTGTCTGATGGTTGGTGACCGCGAAGACACCGACGGCGAGGGGGCGCGCTCCGTAGGCATGGACTTCGAATTCGTAAGAAAAGCCGCCCGCCCGAAGCTCACCCTTAACCCAAAAACCATTTGACAACAAACTCACTAACCTGATATATCCATAAAAGAATGATACATAAATCGCAATTAGTCGCGCAAGACCCCTATCTGAAGCCGTTCCGCACCGCTTTGCAGAAACGGATGGAACGGGCGTATATCCATGAGCTGCAACTCACTGACGGCGGCCGCACGCTGCAAGACATCGCCAACGGCCATCTTTACTATGGATTACACAAGACGGAAAACGGCTGGGTGTTCCGCGAGAAAGCACCCAACGCCACCGCTGTCTATCTCTACGGCGACTTCTCCCAGTGGAAAATCCTCCCCTCTTTTGCGCTCACACCTCTCGGCAACGGCGATTGGGAGATCGAACTGCCCGATTTCGCCCTGCAGAACGAGATGCTCTACAAGCTCTGGATGGTGTGGCCGTCCGGTGCCGACGAACGCCTGCCCGCCTACTGTCAACGGGTGGTACAAGACGAAAACACCAAGGTTTTCTGCGCTCAGGTTTGGGAACCAACGGCTTACAAGTGGAAAAACACTATCCCGCCTAAACCCGGTCACCCGCTCATCTACGAAGCACACATCGGGATGTCGTCGCAGGAGCCCAAAACCTCCTCCTACAAAGAGTTCCAAGAGACGGTTCTGCCGCGTATCAAAGACTTGGGTTACAACACCATACAGCTGATGGCCATCCAGGAGCACCCCTACTACGGCTCCTTTGGCTACCAGGTGTCAAACTTCTTCGCCCCGTCGTTCCGCTTCGGCACCCCCGAAGAGCTGATGGAGCTCATCGACACCGCCCACGGGATGGGCATTTCCGTCATCCTTGACGTCATCCACTCGCATGCGGTGAAAAACGCCAAAGAGGGCATCGGCTACCTGGACGGCAGCGACCACCTCTACTTCCACCACGGCGAAAAAGGGCTGCACAAGGTGTGGGATTCCCGCTGTTTCGACTACGGGAAGCAGGAAACCATCCTCTTTCTGCTCTCCAACCTGAAATATTGGCTGCAGAAGTTCCATTTCGACGGTTTCCGCTTCGACGGCGTGACGAGCATGTGCTACCACGACCACGGACTCGGCGTGGATTTCATCGAATACGCCCAGTATTTCGACGAAAACGTGGATGAAGACGCCATCACCTACCTCACGTTGGCCAACAAACTCGTGCGCGAGGTGAAACCCGACGCACTGACCATCGCCGAGGATGTGAGCGGAATGCCCGGCATGGCCTTCCCCGTGGAAAAAGGCGGCATCGGCTTCGACTACCGCATGTCCATGGGCATCGCCGACTACTGGATCAAGACCCTCAAGACCCAATCCGACAACGACTGGAGCATGGGCGAAATCTTCTTTAAGATGACCGACAAACGGGCCGAGGAAGAAACCATCAGCTATGTGGAGTGCCACGACCAGGCCTTGGTTGGCGACAAAACTCTCATATTCAGAATGATAGACAAGGAGATGTACGACCACATGTCCGTTCTCACACCCAGTTTGATTGTGGATCGGGGCATCGCGTTGCACAAAATGATCCGTTTGGTGACCTTGACGTTATGCTCCGGCGGCTACCTCAACTTCATGGGCAACGAGTTCGGTCATCCCGAGTGGATCGATTTCCCGAGGCAGGACAACGGCTGGTCCTTCTACCATGCCCGCCGCCAATGGAATCTGGCCGATGATGAATTGTTGAAATACAGCGGGCTGAACCGTTTCGACCGCGACATGATCCACTGCGTCACAGAAAATCGTTTGCTCGACACTCAGCCGGTTGCCCTCTGCCAGAACGAGGGCGACAAGGTATTGGCGTTCCAACGCGGCGACTGTCTGGTTGTCTTCAACTTCCACCCTGAGAGATCCTATTCCGACTACGCCATCGAATGCCCGTCCGGCAGCTACCGCATCATCCTCAACACGGACGACCCGCAATACCACGGTTTTGGCAACATCGACGCGGGAGTAACCTACCACACCTCCACCCTCGAAAGCAAGTCCCGTCTGCTACTCTATCTGCCTTCGAGAACGGCGGTGGTGCTGAGGCGGGGATAGTACCACGAAGAACCGTTTCGACTGTCTTTTCATCATTTTGTCACCTCATTGGTCGATTTCCTGCAATTTCAGCACTATGCTGGGCAGTCTCTACAGGATCATTTTGCTGATGTCAGCAAAATGATAAATTTGTAAAAGCACGTGCAAAATTGCAGGAAACGGAAAAGACAATGTCGGGCATCCTGTATGAGAATGAAGCCGCACCTCTACAAAACCGCCATACGGTTATACAAAAATGCGTTACGCAAAATTGTATAATCAAGATTTTTGCTATCTTTGCAGCCAAAACAATTTAATTGGATTACGGTTATGAAAAATCCATTTCTCACATACGGATATAATGGTCCCGAGTACTTTTGCGACAGGAAAAACGAGACCAAACGCCTGACCACATTGCTGCAAAACGGCAATCATGTCGCCTTGATGTCACCAAGGAGAATGGGCAAAACGGGGTTAATCCGCCATTGCTTTGCCCAACAGGAATTATACAATGAGTACTATTTGTTCCTCGTAGATATATATGCCACGAAGTCACTGGCAGAACTGACTTACGAATTGGGAAGAACCATTCTTTCAGTGCTGAAGTCAAAAGAGCGGAAAGCATGGGAGCGTTTCATCCAAATCGTTGGTTCTTTGCGAACCGGCATCACCCTCGATGCTTTCGGACAGCCCTGTTGGAACCTTGAGTTGGGTGATGTGCAAACGCCCAAGACTTCTCTTGACGAGATCTTCCAATACCTAAGTACGGCTGATAAACCTTGCATTGTGGCGATTGATGAGTTCCAAACTATTATCGACTACCCTGAGCAGAACGTAGAAGCCCTTTTGCGAACTCACATCCAAAAATGCAACAACGCGTGGTTTGTATTTTCGGGATCCAAACGACACATGATGGGTGAAATGTTCTCATCTCCAGCAAGACCTTTCTACCAAAGTGCATCAACACTGTCGTTAAAACCTATTCCGCTTGAAGAATACACCTCTTTTATCACACAACATTTCGAACAAAACAAATATAAAATAGAACCAGAGGCCATCCGATACATGTACGAGAAATTCGAAGGCACCACATGGTACATTCAAAAAATCTGCAATGAATTGTTTGCTATGGCTGAGCCAGGCATTCCTTGTGGAATAGCTGATGTGGACACTGCCATCTGTAATGCCGTGGAAGATAAGGAAGACACCTACCAAGATTTGATGACAAGACTTTCTTCCAGACAAAAAGCATTGCTCTTGGCTTTGGCACATTCCGAAAAAGATGTGCAACCGACCAGCGGAGATTTCATCCGAAAATTCCATCTCACTTCCGCCAGCGCAGTTCAGAGAAGTATGTCCGCCCTGCAAGAAAAGGACATTGTCACAAATAGTAACGGCAAGTACTTCATCTACGATTACTTCTTATACTTTTGGTTGAAAAATAAATAAAAAACTGTCATTATTCGATTACCCACCGTCTCCTAATTTCCGCCTTTATCCGCCACGAATCGTCAGAAAATCTTCCCAGTCGCCAAACACTAAAAGCAAAAAATTTCGTATCTTCGCGGCTTAAAACCAAAACCCTATGGCTGAAGATTTTGAAGATGAAGAACTGAACGAAGAACTGGACGAGAATTCTTCGGATGTCATTATACCACAGGAAGATACAGACGAGAGCACACAGGACGAGTCGGGATTGCACAAGGTGATTTTCGCGCAGTCTATGTACCGCGAATGGTACTTGGACTACGCCTCCTACGTCATCCTTGACCGTGCTTTCCCCGATGTCTATGACGGTCTCAAACCCGTGCAACGCCGCATCCTCCACTCCATGGACGAGCTGGAAGACGGCCGCTTCAACAAGGTGGC
>Ga0310691_10000673_pt1 | contig 59895 bp, 47 predicted proteins | sample 176DNAGHGlowgp2_FD_203887 | JGI IMG/M metagenome (GOLD analysis project Ga0310691, IMG submission 203887) | Sheep rumen microbial communities from Palmerston North, Manawatu-Wanganui, New Zealand - 1766 DNA GHGlow gp2 (v2) (version 2) | ecosystem: Host-associated > Mammals > Digestive system >... | reverse complement strand
AACAAGTGAAGATGTTCTCCTGCCTACAAACAGCCAGATGACCGGGACAGCAGAAATAGTGGTGGCCGACAAGAGGCTAATAGATCAGCTGGGAATTGTGAGGCCTATTGTAAGAGGAAACAATTAGCTATTTCTTAATAGCATAGAGGTGGAATCCGAAGCGTATTTCACCTCCAAACTCTTTGATTTTCGCCTTCAATCAAAGAGATAGGGTTAATGACTCGTTCGGATAGGGTTAACGAGTTGTTCGGATAATCCTTTAGGGGGGTAAGGGATTATCTGAATGAGTCGTGGAGATAAGGGGAACAACTCATGGAGACTATCTGAATGAAGCAAAGGTGACATACCTTTTTGGTTAAGGGTTCATGGTTAAGGATTCAGGGTCTTTAATGAATTGAGAATTGAGACAATAAAAAAAGGCGGCATCCTTGGGATGTCGTCTTTTTTAAGACTTTTTTGTTCTGTAGTCTTGATTACTCAGCTACGGGAGCAGCAACAGAATCACATGCTGTTGTAGTTGTATCAGCGCAGCAAGTAGTGTCACAAGTCTCAACAGCGGTAGTGTCGATAGTATCGGCATTCTCCTCATTCTGAGCGGTGGTGTTACCACAAGAAGCGAAAGATACAGCTACTACAGCTGCGAACAAAAATGCTAACTTTTTCATTTTTTTTGCTTTTTTAAATCTGTAAAACAATCAATTGCTTATTAAAACGTTGCAAAGGTACGGAGTTTTTCAATACGTTGTATCTTTTTTTATTATTTTTTTTAATCTTTTTTTTACTTTTTTTCTTAACTAGCTGAAAATCAACACTGTTTGTTTTTTGCTCTTTTGGGGATATTTTAGGGTTTTCTCGGATTTTGCGTTTTTTTGTCGTTCTTCAATAACTTGTTTGAATTGGCTTTCCTTAGGAAAAACTCAAATAAATTTTGTATTCCGCTCGCTTTTCACAACTTTGAGACTATTGTCTCGAAGTTACTCTCGCTGACTTCGTCTTCTTCAAACGCGACTCGGCCAAATGGAAGTAACCTTTCTTTGGCTCTCGCTGCTTTTTCAGTTCGGGAATAAAAATAAAAAAAAAACATTTTTATTTTGTATTCCGCTCGCTTAATCGTAACATTGAACCTGCTACGCAGTTTCGAAGATAGGCGGCACCTCGGAAAAACTCAAATAAATTTGGTTTTTCTCTCGGTTTGCACAACTTTGAGACTATTGTCTCGAAGTTACTCTCGCTCGGGAATAAAAATAAAAAAAAACCATTTTTATTTTGTATTCCGCTCGCTTAATCGTAACTTTGTACCCATGTATGACTTCAAGGGCAAGAAAGCCGCGTATTTTACATTAGGTTGCAAACTGAACTTTGCTGAGACAAGTACTGTCGGTAAACAACTTCAGGAGGCTGGCGTGGAAACGGTTGGCAAGGGAGAGGTGGCCGACATTTGTATTGTCAATACCTGCAGTGTTACAGAGGTTGCTGACGCAAAGTGTAGGCAGGCCATAAGCAAAATGGTTCGCAGGCATCCTGGTGCTTTGGTTGTGGTGACTGGTTGTTACGCTCAATTGAAGCCTGATCAGGTATCTGCCTTAGAAGGTGTTGATTTGGTGCTGGGAAGCGAACAGAAAGGACAAATCCTGCATTTCATAGCTGAGCGCCTGCCTATGATGCCCGAAGAAAGGGCTTTGATAGCACATGAGCATCATACCAGTAAGACCGCAGACATACGAAGTTTTGTGCCCAGTTGTTCTTGTGGCGACAGGACGCGTTACTTCTTAAAGGTTCAGGACGGCTGTGATTACTACTGCACTTATTGTACCATTCCCTTTGCAAGAGGCAGAAGCAGAAACGGAAGTATTCGCTCTATGGTGGAACAGGCACAGGAGGTGGCTCGTCTGGGAGGAAAGGAAATAGTGATAACAGGAGTCAATATAGGTGACTTTGGCAAGAGTACAGGCGAGACTTTCCTGGATCTGATAAAGGCCTTGGATAGGGTAGAGGGGATAGCGCGTTACCGTATCAGCAGCATCGAGCCTAATCTGCTGACTGACGAGGTGTTGCAGTTTTGTGCGCAAAGCCGTGCCTTTATGCCTCACTTCCATATTCCTTTGCAAAGCGGAAGTGACGAGGTGCTCCGTCTTATGCATCGCAGGTACGATACCCAATTATATTATAATAAGGTATCACGCGTGCGTGAGTTGATGCCGGATGCATTTATCGGAGTGGATGTGATTGTGGGAACCCGTGGTGAGACAGATGAGTTATTCCGTGAGGCACTCGGCTTTATGGAGAAGATAGATGTAAGTCAGTATCATGTTTTCAGCTACAGCGAGCGCCCTGGAACAAAAGCTCTGCTGATTCCTTATGTGGTGTCTGCCCAGCAGAAGCATGAACGAAGTCAGCAGATTATTGCATTAAGCCAAGCGAAATTGCGAGGCTTCTATGAACGGTTTGTCGGACAGGTGAGACCCGTATTGTTGGAACATAGTAAGACCAAAGGCGTTATGCACGGCTTCACGGATAATTATATAAAGGTTGCAGTCAGGACTGCAAATGAGTTGGATAACCAGATTGTCAACGTACGTCTGGGTAATTGGGACAATGAGGAAGAGCTGCTAACAGCAGAATTGATATGAAACGTATAGCAATAGTAATACTGAATTGGAATGGGGCAGGCATGCTTCGTAAGTTTCTGCCCTCTGTGGTGAATTACAGTCAGGAGGCTGAGGTGATTGTTGCCGACAATGCCAGCAAGGATGATTCGCTGAAGGTGATGGAGACGGAGTTTCCTGATGTGAGAACCATAACGCTGGATAAGAACTATGGCTTTGCCGAAGGTTACAATCAGGCTTTAAAACAAGTGGAGGCAGAATACTATTTGCTGCTGAACAGCGATGTAGAAGTTACAGAGGGTTGGTTGGCTCCTATGCTCTCGTATATGGATGCCCATGAGGATGTTGTTGCCTGCCAACCGAAGCTGAGATGTGAATGGAACCGCTCTATGCTGGAATATGCCGGTGCCTGTGGCGGTTACATTGACTATCTGGGCTATCCCTTCTGTAGAGGTAGGGTCTTTAATACCGTCGAGGAGGATCTGGCACAATATGATACGGTAGTTCCTGTTGTATGGGCTACGGGGGCAGCATTGATGATACGCAGCAGACAGTATTGGGAAGCAGGCGGTCTGGATGCCCGTTTCTTTGCCCATCAGGAGGAGATAGACCTTTGCTGGCGTTTACGGTCGAGGGGGTATAAGATAGTGTGTGTGCCGGAGAGTGTGGTGTATCATGTGGGAGGTGCTTCGCTACCCAAGCAAAACAGTAAAAAAACGTTTCTGAATTTCCGTAACAACATGATATTGCTGTACAAGAATCTGCCAGACGACCAATTGGCTTATGTTATGCGATGGCGTTTCTGGTTAGACGCTCTGGCATGTCTGTATTTCTTCTTTACGGCCCAATTCGGCAGTTGCCTGGCTGTATGGAGAGGTCGATGGGCATTCCGAAAGATGAGAGCAGATTTTCGTCCTGACAGGGAGAAAAATATGCAAGCTGCTGTGGTGCATTCAAGGGATATCCTCTTCTCCAAGAGTATTCTGTGGCAGTATCATGTAAAAGGAAAGAAAACGTTTGGAGAGTTGAAAGTTGAGACTTGAGACTTTAGTTGACGAAAAACGAACGACGAAAAAGCTAATTTAGACTTTAGGCCTTAGACTTTAGACTTTAGTTAACGAAGGCTGATGGCAGAAGTTCGCTAACCGCTAACCGATGAATCTATTAAGCAACTAAGCAATTAAGCAATTAAGCTCTTTTCGCTAACCGCTAACCGCTAACCGATAATTTTCAATTCTCAATTTAATAAAGACTTTAGACTTTATGAAGAAAATACTGTTATTCGCGATAATGTTGCTGGTGTGTTTGATACCGGCCAATGCTGTATTGAAAGAAAAAGACTTGGCACGGACCTTGGGTGTGCTCAAGGCTGAGCTGCAAGCCAAATATGAGCAGCAGCAGACCTTTATGGCCATGTATGAACAGCAGGGAACACAGCAGCATCAGCAGTTGGTAAGCTACATGCACCAGTGCGAGCAGATAGGTCTTATGCTGTATTCTCAGACAACGGAGAATACGTTTGATATGGCCTATGCCTGCCAACAGGCTACCGACCTGTACCGTGACCTGAACAATCGTGACAGTAAGATGCGGCAGTATGACAAGATTATTGCCCGAGTAAAGCAGGAAATAGAAAGGTACGATGCGCTGATTCAGTCGCTAAAGAGTATGCCGCCTGTAAGTCAGGCAGATGCCGATAGCGTATTGTCGGAGAATGACAGCATACTTATGCAAGCCATCGACTCATTGCAGGAAAAGAAGGATTCTCTGCTTGAGGTCAGGAGTGGTATGAAGGAAAAAGACCTGAAGTTTTTGTCACATGGAGAAGAAGAGACAGAGAGTGCAGAACCTCTCTACCTAACCGGACAACAGCTAATAGACCGTGCTGCCTGCCTGAAGTATTCTGTAACCTTACGTGATAATATGCTCCAGTTCCTTGAGAAGCTGGAAGCAGAAAACTCTTATTACAAAAGTGTTATCGGTAAGGTAGGCGAACTGAATCAGTTTGCTAAGGGCAGGTACAAGTTGCTTCAGGACAATATCTTTGTTAATGGCAGCGAGAACTATTTCAAGATTCTGAAGACCTTGCCGTTCCAGATTATGAGGGCTAAGACTTCGCTCGATGCCAAATACAAACCTTTTAATGGGCATGGACAGACCTATTCGGAATGGCGTGGCGCTTCGGTGTTGTTTATCAGTGTTTTCCTGGTGTTCTACCTGGCCCTATCTCTGCTTGTGAGTTATGTGGTGCTAAGATGGCTATTGCCTAAGAAATGGCGTAGTGATGCCTTTAAGCTGAAACGCCAGATGCTGAACTATGTGGTAGGAATCGCCTTGTTTGCAATTATCGTTATGACGGTGCGTTCTCTGGCACATCGCAACTTCATTCAGATGGGAACAGCCCAGATTATCAATATGGCATGGTTGCTTGAGATTATCTTCCTGAGTCTCTATGTACGCCTTAAGGGGGAGCAGATGCGTCATGCGGCAATCATCTACCTGCCCTTGATGGTCCTTTCCTTTATTGTTATTCTATTCAGAATAGTCTTGATTCCCAACACGCTGGTAAACCTGATATTCCCTCCCATACTGCTTGGTTTCTGTATCTGGCAATGGTGGGTTTCGAAACATCACAGAGAGACGCTTCCTATGTTGGACATCATGTATATGCATGCCACCAGCCTGATTATGTTTGCATCCTGTATCGCCTCGTGGATAGGTTACACTTTGCTGGCAGTTCAGATTCTTATATGGTGGACTTTCCAGTTGGCTGCCATAATGACCGTTACTTGTTTCTACGATCTGATGGAGATGTACGAGGAGCGGTTTATGATTTACAAGATTCGCCCGGATCTTAAGGATTTGGAAGAGCAGGGACTGGATATAACAGAAGAAGTAAAGACGCTGAAGAAAAAAATGCTTCGTGGCGACTATATATCTGAAACATGGCATTACGACCTCTTCAATCGTACCCTGGTGCCTATCATAGGTGTTGCTTCCGTTTTCTTTAGCATATACTGGGCCTCCAAGGTCTTTGAGATGACGAGCCTCTGCGAGACGTTCTTCCACATGGATATTGTTAATCAGAAAGACTTGATTCATATCTCGCTGGACCGATTGAGCGTCGTTGCAACACTTTGGTTTGTGTTCCGTTACCTTAATTACGGCATACGCGGCTTTTATTGTCATTACCGGCGTAAGATGCTGGCAGAGAACGAGATGCTGAATTTGACGCTGGCCCGTAACGTAATAGGTATCTTGTGTTGGGGCATCTACTTCATTATTGTTCTGGTGATACTGGATGTACCAAAGAGTGGCATCAGTATCGTCGGTGCCGGCTTGGCTACCGGTTTGGGTTTTGCCATGCAGAGTATTCTGGAGAATTTCTTCTATGGCATCTCCTTGATGACCGGTCGCATCCATGTGGGTGATTATATAGAATGCGACGGCATTGCCGGAAAGGTGGAAAGTATAACCTACCAGAGTACGCAGATTGTTACAGCTGACGGTTGTGTGATAGCCTTCCTGAACAGTGCCTTGTTCAGCAAGAACTTTAAGAATATGACCCGTAACCACCGCTACGAGTTGATAAAGATTCCTGTCGGTGTTGCCTACGGAACAAATGTGGAGGAGGTGCGCAAGATGATTACAGAAGCGCTGATGCCGGTATGTCTGGAAGTTAATGCCGACGGACAGTGTATCACAAATGTTGAGGAACAACCGCTAAAGGTAGTCTTTGTCGATTTTGGCGATAGCAGCGTTGATTTGGCTGTATGCATCTGGATGCTGGTAGAAGAGAGGGTGGCCCTAACGGGACGCGTTAGGGAAATCATCTATAACACGCTGAATGCGAATAATATAGAGATTCCTTTCCCGCAGCGGGATGTACACATCAAGAACAGCTGATTTTTTCTTTACAGGTATTCGGGCAGCTGGAACAGTTTGGTTCCGTTGCTGCCTTTAATCAGGATGGTCTTATCTGTAAGCGGATTGTTGGTAAGTTCCTCTTTGACATCCTCAACATCCTTGAAATACCTGGGGCTGATACGTTTGTTCTGATAGTTGAGTGAAGCGAAGTTCTCTCCAACAAGCCATACTTCCTCCAGAGGCATTCCGGCCAAGACATCCATAATCTTACGATGTTCTAATTCGCTATCAGCTCCCAGTTCGCGCATATCGCCAAGAATAACCATCTTATGTTTTGAGTCTATAAACTGGAAGTTGGTGAGTGCGGCAATCATACTGCTGGGATTTGCATTATAGGCATCCACAATCAGCGTATTCTTCCCTGTATTTCGGAACTCACTTCTGCTATTACTGGGAATATAGTTCCCGATAGCATGACAGATCTGTTCGGGGGTTATGCCGAAGTACAAGCCAATAGTTACTGCTGCCCGCAGATTAGATATGTTGTAGGCACCGATAAGGTGTGTCTGTATAGTATGCCATGGGGCATCGTCTTCGCTTCTCCATTGCATTCTGACAAAGGGATTACAATCTTCGATACGTCCTTCTATGTATGGAATGGCATTGTCGTAGAGATGGAATCCGCGTTCTTTTGCCATTTGCAGCAGATCTTCGTCCAAGGCATTCAGAAATATCTTGGCATTGCGTTGCTGAAGGTCATCGTATAGTTCTCCCTTAGTTTTCTTTACCCCTTGGAAAGATCCAAAACCTTCCAGATGAGCCCGTCCTACATTGGTAATTAGTCCGTAGTTAGCTTTTACCATGTTGCAAAGGAAAGCTATCTCGCCAGGATGGTTGGCTCCTGTCTCAATGATAGCGATATCATGCTCTTTGGTCATACGTAGCAAGGTACGTGGAACCCCCAAATGGTTGTTTAGGTTGCCTTCTGTAAAGAGAACGTTACGCGCCTCCTGCAACACGCAGGCTATCAGCTCCTTGGAGGTTGTCTTCCCGTTTGTTCCCGTTATCTGCAGCACAGGAATGCCGAGTTGCTGACGATGATAGGCTGCAAGGTCCTGAAGTGCTTTCTCGGGATTTCCGACAGCAATAAACCGTTCATCATCCTTTGGGGCAAATGCTTTTTCGACTACAGCATAAGAACATCCTTTTTCCAATGCAGAAATAGCATAAAGATTGCCGTTGAAAGAGGCTCCTCTCAAGGCAAAAAATATAGAACCCGCCGGGCAGTCCCTGCTGTCTGTTGTTATAATGGGATGCTGTAAGAAGATTTCATACAATTGTTCTGTCTTCATAATAATTGTTTTTTTACATTTTATGCCACAAAGTTAATTCATTTTTCCGATAATTTACAAATAATGTATAACTTTGTGCCAAATTACCAGAAAATATATGAAAGGCCTGTTGCCCTATACGATAAATGTGGGAGGAAAACTTATGGATTTGAGCGAACCTCAGGTCATGGGTATCCTTAACATCACGCCAGATTCTTTTTATTCGGAAAGTCAAAAAAACACTGAAGAAGAGATTGCCGGGCGTGTGAATGCTATATTGGCAGAAGGCGGTTCGATGATAGATGTCGGTGCCTATAGCAGCAGACCTGGAGCCGACAATGTATCAGAAGAAGAGGAGAAGAGGCGTCTGCGTGGTGCTTTACAGATTTTGCGCAGGATTGCTCCTGAGGCGCTGGTAAGTGTAGATACGTTCAGGGCTGATGTTGCACGAATGTGTGTCGAGGAATACGGTGTACAGATTATAAATGACATAAGCGGTGGAGAGTTAGACCCACGGATGTTTGAAACTGTCGCTTCATTAGGTGTTCCTTATATCCTGATGCATATGAAGGGTAATCCGCAGACTATGCAGCAGGCCCCTCGTTATGATGATTTGCTGACCGAGATGTTACAGTACTTTGGCAGCAAGGTACAACAACTTCATGAGCTTGGCGTGAAAGATATCATCCTGGATCCTGGCTTTGGTTTTGCCAAGACATTGGATCACAACTATGAGCTGATGAGACGTCTGCAGGATCTTCGTGTGTTGGACTTGCCCATGTTGGTTGGTGTGAGTCGGAAATCTATGATATATAATTTGTTGGGAAGTAATCCGGAAGGAGCTCTGAATGGTACTTCTGTACTGAATACCATAGCCTTACTGAAGGGGGCAAATATCCTGAGGGTACACGACGTGAAGGCTGCTGTAGAGGTTGTACAGATAGTTAAAAAGATATTGGCATGTTAGCATTCGGAATAAAGGACTTGATTGATATTCTGCTTGTTGCAATAGGTCTCTACTATTGCTATAAGGTAATGAAGCAGTCGCGCTCTGTAAATATCTTCTACGGAGTGTTGTTCTTTATCAGTTTCTGGATTGTTGTCAGCAAAGTTCTGGAGATGAAACTTGTGGGTGGCATCCTGGATAAACTGGTAAATGTGGGTGCCATAGCCATTATTATCCTCTTTCAGGAGGAAATCAGACAATTCTTCTTCAGGATGGGGGCACGCCGGCGCATTCACCGGTTTATAAATTTCTTCAAGCCTGACAAGAAGAAGGTCTTTTCGGAGTTCGTTCACGAAAGAGAAACTATCTTCCCCATTGTAATGGCTTGCCTGAATATGAGCAAACAAAGGGTGGGGGCCCTGATAGTGTTACAGAATAACCTTCCTCTGAACGACTTTGTGCGTACCGGGGAGTTGGTAAATGCGAAAATCAGTCAGCGCCTGATTGAAAATATCTTTTTCAAGAACAGCCCGTTGCATGATGGTGCTATGATAATTTCAAATAATAAAATAACAGCTGCAGCCTGCATTCTGCCGATTAGTCACGACCTGGATATACCCAAGGAATTTGGCCTTCGGCATAGAGCTGCCAAGGGTATCAGTCAGGAAACAGACGCGTTGGCCATAGTGGTAAGTGAAGAGACTGGCAGTATTAGTGCGGCCTATAATGATGTACTAAAGGCTCATATATCTGCTGAGGAATTGGAAAAGCTCCTGATGAGAGGGAAGTTTTAAGAGTGAAGAGTGAAGAGTGAAGAATGTAGGAGTGCGATAACTTCTTCTGACTTCCAAAAAGAACAGATTGAATTTAACATATAAAATAACAGATAGTATTATGACATTAATGGAGAAAATCATCGCTCGTGCCAAGAGCAACAAGCAGCGTATTGTCCTGCCAGAAAGCTTGGAGGAGCGAACATTGACAGCCGCTGATAAGGCTCTTGCCGACGACCTGGCAGAGATTATCCTGATTGGCAATCCTGATGAGATTTTTGCTTTGGGAAAAAAACTGGGACTCACCCATTTAGACAAAGCCGAGATTATCGATCCGGCAACAAGTGATGTAACGGATGAGTACGTAGAATTGTTGTATAACCTACGCAAGAGCAAGGGCATGACTAAGGAGGAAGCTCGTGACAAGGTGCTGAATGATCCGCTGTACTTTGGCTGCCTTATCATTAAGAGCGGACATGCCGACGGTCAGATTAGCGGTGCCCTATCTACAACGGGCGACACCCTGCGTCCAGCCTTGCAGATTATCAAATGTGCTCCTGGCATTACCTGTGTAAGTGGTGCTATGCTGCTGATTACAGATAAACCTCAGTATGGCGAAGACGGCGTAGTTGTTCTGGGCGATGTGGCCGTAACGCCCGTTCCTGATGCTTCACAGTTGGCTCAGATTGCCATATGCACTGCTCATACAGCGCGTAGTGTGGCTGGCTTCACTGATCCGCGTGTGGCTATGCTTAGCTTCAGCACCAAGGGAAGCGCTAAGCATGAGGTGGTAGATAAGGTTATCGAGGCAACAAAGATTGCTCACAAGATGGAGCCTACCTTGAAACTGGATGGCGAGTTGCAGGCTGATGCCGCTTTGGTTCCTTCTGTAGGAGAAAAGAAGGCTCCCGGTTCGGAAATTGCCGGTCGCGCTAATGTGTTAGTGGCTCCCAGCCTGGAGGTAGGAAACATAGGATATAAGTTGATTCAGCGTTTGGCTGGTGCAGATGCTTTAGGCCCCATCTTGCAGGGTATTGCTCATCCCGTGAACGACCTCTCTCGCGGTTGCTCTGTAGACGATATCTATAAGATGGTTGCCATCACAGCCTGCCAGGCAATGGATGCTAAGTAAGGGGCCCCTCACCCCCATCCCCTCCCCCAAATGGGAGGGGAGCAAGATCAGATAATTAATATTAATAATAGCCTCTTATCCCGTTTTCCTTCCATATCGTGGAGGGTTGAGGAAAGGGGCGACAAACTGCCCAAGCCCTTGCTTGCAGTTCCCTCCCATTTGGGGGAGGGTTAGGGAGAGGGGCCGAATATGAAGATATTAGTCTTGAACTGCGGGAGCAGTTCCATTAAGTACGCATTGTACAATATGGATGACAAGAGTGTCATCACAAGTGGTGGTATAGAAAAAATTGGTTTGCCTGACAGCTTCATCACCGTTAAACTCAACGGTGAGAAGCACAAGATGGAGCGCCCCATTGCGGAACACACAGCAGGTGTTCAGTGGATATTCGAGGTGCTGACGACAGGTGATTACGCTGTGCTGAAGAACCTCGAGGAATTGGATGCTGTAGGCCATCGTATGGTACACGGAGGTGAGAAGTTCAATAAGAGTGTTCGTCTGACTCCAGAGGTAATGGAGGCATTTGCTGCCTGCAACGACCTGGCTCCCTTACATAACCCCGCCAACATTAAGGGTGTGAATGCCGTTTCTGCCCTTTTGCCCAACATTCCTCAGGTAGGAGTGTTCGATACTGCATTCCATCAGACAATGCCTGATTATGCTTACATGTATGCTTTGCCTTATAAGCTGTATAAGGAGTATGGCGTTCGCCGTTATGGTTTTCACGGAACTAGTCATAGATATGTTTCACAGCGAGTTTGCGAGTTCCTTGGCGTTAAACCAGAGGGTAAGAAGATTATCACCTGTCATATAGGAAACGGAGCCAGTATAGCTGCTGTCAAGGATGGCAAGTGTGTCGATACCTCTATGGGTCTTACTCCCCTGGAGGGCCTTATCATGGGAACCCGTAGTGGTGATATCGATGCCGGTGCTGTTACCTTCCTGATGGATAAGTTGAACCTCGATACCAAGGGCATCAGCAACCTGTTGAACAAACAGAGCGGTCTGGCTGGTGTAAGTGAAGGTAGCAGTGACTTCCGCGATATCCTTGCCGGTATTGCTAATGGCAACGATAAGGCTCGTTTGGCTAAGGAGATGTACACCTATCGTATCAAGAAGTATATTGGCCAGTATGCTGCTGCTATGGGGGGTGTGGATATCATCCTCTTTACTGGTGGTGCTGGTGAGAACCAGTGGGAAGTGCGTGAAGGTGCTACCAAGGGTCTTGAGTTCATGGGGGTTAAGATGGATGAACAGAAGAACCGTTCCTGTCGTGCTACAGAAGCCATACTCAGTGCTGATGACAGTAAGGTTGTCGTTTGCTGCATCCCCACCGATGAGGAACTGATGATTGCCCTTGATACACAGGCATTGTGCTAAACACATAGCCCCTCCTCCCTTCTAAAAAAAATATGAAACCATTATCCATTGTCTTACTTTCCTTGGCGCTGGTGTCTCCTTTGGCGGTATTAGCACAAGGAACAGAGAAAAAGGTCGTTGCCTACGTCACTTCGTGGACATCTGTAATGCCCGATCCGTTTGTGATGACTCACATAAACTATGCATTTGGCGGAGTAGGAGGCGACGGTGTCAGTGTATATGCCGATAATACTTCGCGTATGCAGCAGATTGTCCGTCTGAAAAGCAGAAATCCCAAATTGAAGGTGTTGCTTTCTGTTGGCGGATGGGGAAGAGGTAACTTTTCTTCTATGGCCAAGGACGATACCAAACGGAAGGCCTTTGCTAAAGCCTGTCGCGCTTTCTGCGATAAGTATAATCTGGACGGGATAGACATCGACTGGGAGTTCCCAGGTAACAACTCCAGCGGCGAGACTTCGCCTTCTGGTGAGAAGCAGAACTATAACTTGCTGATGCGTGACCTGCGTGAAGCACTTGGCAACGATCTGTTGCTTACTATGGCTTCGTCGGCTGATCCTGGATATTACGATTTTAAGGGTTGTATTCAGTACCTCGACTTTGTAAATGTTATGACTTACGATATGTCGGGGCCTCCCAATCATCATTCGGCCCTCTATCGCGGAGGCAAGGTGGGCAATGGTTGGCTGGTGCAGTCCGAATCAGTCCAGAAACACAGAAATGCAGGTATTCCCGCCAACAAACTGGTTATGGGGCTGGCTTTCTATGGTAACAGTGGCTCAGGTAGTCAGATATCACTCCAGGAAATAAAGAATGGCATAGCCAGTGGGAAATGGAAAGACAACTGGGATAATACCGCCAAGGTGCCTTACGTGACAGATGCCAACGGAAAGTTTGCCTACGGCTATGATGATGAGCGGTCGTTAACCATAAAATGCGACTATATCCTTAAGCAGAAACTGGCAGGAGGAATGTACTGGGAGTATGCCAACGATGATAACAAAGGTACCGAGCGTAATACCGTTTACGAGTGCCTGCTGGGTACGAAATACGATAACCTGAAATTTGGTGACACTTCTCTCAACTCTGTCGGAGGCAATACGTATTCTGGCGTTTCAGACTTCGTGCAGGACCAAGTGTACTATGCAACAGGAGCTGATGAGATGAATGCCGATACATGGTATTACGACCCCGATTTCCTTCAACCCGAATCAGACGGTGGCTACCGTTTCTTGGCTGTTAGCGGAAGATACAGCATGACAGCCAACTTCTCTACTAACAGTTTTAGCTTTGTGCCTCTCAACGAGGAGGGTATGCCGCTCACGTATAATGCTACTGACGGTACTGGCTGCGTATGGATCATTGGGGCTAAATCTTCTGTGGGAAAACCTTTGTTTGCCGAGGGTGAGGATACCGAATGGGACGAAGGGAATGCTTTCCCCATGGCTCCCATTGGTGAACATATGTACCGAGTAACCTTAGAGGTAGGAAAGCAGTTGAATGCTAAAATGGTAAACTTTAAGTTCTATCACCAGAACGGATTCGGAAATGGAGGTGAGTTTACGCCTCGTGGCACCTATCGTATTTCTTTGGTAAACCGTACTTTTACCATTTCCAATACGACAACAGACAAGGGAAACATTCAGTTGAGAAAAACTGCCAAGATAACAGAGGGGGAGAAATATATCTTTACTTTGGATACAAGCAACACTTCTACTTCTGTCCTCACTATTGAGGATTTCGAAACAGGAATTTCCAGTACCTGCGAAATCCCCACACTCCCTTCCGTTTTCTATGATTTGCAGGGACGTCGCATTACACAGCCCAGAAGCGGAAGCATCTATATTGCTCCCACAGCGTCAGGAGAGTGGCGGAAAGTCAAAGGATAGCGGTTCTAAAGTTTGACACGCTGTTTAGATAATTCTTTTAGCATGTTTTGCCTGAAGTGTAACGGTCTTTGTGTTGCCATTGATACGGACGGTTACCGTTTGGGTTTTACCTGAGCGTAGGACTGCCTTGGTTACCTTGTTGTCTTTCCAGTCGATATCTGCTTCGATGGCACCACGGGCACAGATGCCGCGTACACTACCATTGCTCCACACTTTAGGAAGGGCCGGGAGAAAGTCGAGTAGTCCGTCATGACTCTGCAGTAACATCTCAGCCATGCCGGCTACTGCTGCCTCTGTAGCATCGAACGAGAAGATGTCACTTTCTGCTCCGGCGATACCGGCAGGCGATACCGTCATCAGGTTTTCACGCATAAATCCTTTATAGAGTCCCTGGATACTTTCGTAGGCTTTCTCGCCATTATGCAAACGGGCAAAGAAACAGATGTTGTTGCCGCGTGTCCATTCGGTATCTTCCCAGTTGGGGTGTGATGTCTGGTTCTTTAAGAAGGTTTCGCAGCCACGGGCCAATTCGGGTGTCTTTTCTGGTGATATATGCCCGTATGGATAGAGCGAATGTAAATGGGAGGCATGACGATGAGAAGGATCGTCGCGACCTACATCGAGTAGCCATTCGGCGAGTTCGCCATTCTGACGTACACGGTATGGCGGCAGCTTACGAATATCCCTTTCCAGTCGGGTGCGGAAGTCGGCATCAACATCGAGTATCTTGCTGGATTCTATGCAGGCATGGTAAATCTCATAGATAGTCGCGCGATCCAATGTCGGCATCATCGATAACGAGTAGCCCTGTCCGTCATCACCGCGAAAACTGTTTTCCGGAGAGATGCTGGGACCACTAAGCAGATAGCCCGTATGAGGGTCTTCAATCATATAATCCATAAAAAATTCGGCAGTCTCCTTCAGTAGGGGATATCCTGTCTCACGAAGATACTGACGGTCTTGAGTATATTCGTAGTGTGTCCATAAATGTGTGGCAAGCCATGCCCCGGCTGACACATTCATTGCCCACCCGCAAGAATTGCCAGGAGCGGTATCACCCCATACATTATTAATAGTATGAGCTACCCATCCGCGACAACCATACACTTTATTCGCTGTCACGCTACCATATTTGGCTAAAAGCCCCAGATATGTAAAGAGCGGTGCATTGCACTCAGCAAGATTGGCTATATTGGTGCTCCAGTAGTTTTGCTGTATGTTGATATCGAGGTGATAGTCGCAGGTCCAAGGCATGTTACAGGCCAGATTGTCGTTCCAGATGCCCTGCAGGTTGGATGGCAATGGGGAGTTCTCGCGGCTGGAACTGATCTGCATGTAGCGACCATACTGGAAGAACAATGCATCAAATGCTGGGTTAGGATTACCTGAATGAGCATTAGCAAAGAGGACATCCGTACTTGTTCTTTCGGCATGACTGCTTTCAGCTCCAAGTTGGATTTGCATGCGGTTAAAGAGATGCTGGTAATCCTTTATATGAGCGGCTTTCAAAGAGTTGTATGACTGAGCGGAAGCGGCATTAACGGTTTGTAGACACTGCTGACGATAGTTTGTGTTTTGGAAGTCGGTGCGAATATCAGCAACAATGGTCATGGCATCGGCACCTTCCACTACGAGATTGTCACTGTCGGCATACAGGGAGCCGCCCTCGGTGAGTACTCTTATCAAGCCACGGAAGCGTACACCGCCCTCTCCGTTCTTGTCGAAACGCGCATCGCCCACAATGTCGAGTTCGCCTTGGCAAGGTGATGTGGTGGATGCAGTAATGGTACTGTATCGCAACATATTCATGGAGATGGTGGCACTGATAGCCTTTCTTTTTGAGGCCGTGTAACGAATTATAAGAGCCTGCGCTGGATTCGAGGTAAAATATTCGCGTCGGAAAGTAATCCCTTCTTGCTGAAAACTTACGTTGGCTATAGCCTCGTCAAGCGAGAGGGAACGGGCGTACCCGGATGTTCCTGGTTTTATTGTATTTGCTTTAATTACAATATCTCCAAAAGGCAGATGTGTCCCAAATGACTTTCCATGACCGCACAGGTTCTGCCACCCCAACTCGTTTCCCCGTTTGTAGTCGCCGGAAAGGAAGGCCTCGCGTATCTCTTTCAGTTTCTCCGGTCCACACAGGTTGTTGGCCTCGGGATCTGGCTGTCCTGACCATAGTGTTACTTCGTTTAGAGCGATAGTTTCTACGTCTGTCCCTCCATATACCATTGCGCCTAAGCGTCCATTACCAAGGGGGAATGCTCCCATCCATTTTTCCGAAGGTTGTGAGTAGGAGAGTGTCAGATTCGTTTTTTTTGCCTCAACGGTGAGGCTCAGTATAGTGATTATGGTAATTAGAATTCTTATCCTTCTCATATTTTTTTATCTATTGTTTTGACTAATCGCTCCTAAAGAGGATAATTCGTAAGAGTAATCTGGCCGTCAGAGAAGGCTGCATATGTGAACTGGGTTATCCAGTCACCAAGGATGAGAAGTCGATTCTGGCGGGTGAGCATCAGATCCAGCTCGATGTGTCGGTGCCCGAAGATAAAATAGTCTATTTGTGGGTTTTCTTTTAAATATCTTTTGGCAAAAAGGACAAGATGCTCTTTGTCTTCACCCATGTAAGGAGGGTCGCCCTGTGGGTTTTGGGCTGAAGGCTCGTGTTTCATTCGGCTATGCTTGGCCCATTGCAGACCAAAGGCCATACCGAAGTCGGGATGCAGCCAACGGAATAACCATTGGCAGAGCCTGTTATGGAAAATGGAGCGCAAGAGTTTGAATGTCTTACTTTCGTCGCCCAGTCCGTCGCCATGGGCCATGAAGAAGTTTTTACCTTCTATGTTAATGGTTTCGGGACCATAGTGCATGATAATGCCGCATTCCTTGGTGAGATAGTCCTTGCACCAGATGTCGTGATTGCCAGTAAAGAAGTGGACGGCAATACCCATATCGGTTAACTCTGAGAGCTTGCCAAGAAGACGAGTGTAACCCTTAGGGACGACATGCTTGTACTCGAACCAGAAGTCGAACAGATCGCCCAGAATATAAATGCTCTCTGCCTGTGACTTTATCTCGTCGAGGAAACGGCACAGGTGCTTCTCCTGTTCACGGGAGTTGGGAATAGCACGACTTCCCAAATGCGCATCGCTTATGAAATAATTCTTTTTCAAAGTGTTTACCGTTTACTGTTTACCGTTGAGCGATTAACGAATAATTTTCGATTTGAGAAATTCTTCACTTTAGAGGAATCCCAGCTCTACCTTAGCCTCCTCACTCATCATATCCTTGTTCCATTCAGGCTCAAAGACCAGTTGGACGTCAACTTTATTGATACCGGTAATAGTCTCCAGTTTTTGTCTGACATCCTCGAGGATGAAATCAGCAGCAGGGCAATTGGGAGCGGTGAGCGTCATATCTACGGACAGCTCTGTCGCTTCATCATTCAATTCAATACGGTAGATGAGGCCCAGATCGTATATATTGACGGGTATTTCGGGGTCATAGACGGTACGCAGGACCTCTATCACACGTTCTTGTATCTGTAATGTATCGTTCATAATTTACCTTGTTCTGTGTAGCTGTAATATTTATCGTCCGCGACAATGAGGTGGTCCAAGAATTTGATACCTATAGTCTGGCAGGCTTTTCGGGTCCTTTCCGTCAGATTGTCATCTTCTCTACTGGGACTGATGTTCCCGCTTGGATGATTGTGACAGAGTATGACGCTTGTAGCCTGGGACAGAAGGGCATGGCGGAGCAGTTCCCTGATGTCGACGGAAGCACCTACCAAACCGCCATGACTAAGCATCACACTATTGATAATCTCCAGATGATTGTTAAGCATCAACAGATGGCATTCTTCTACGGTAAGGTCCTGCATCCTGGGACGGAAATAAAGAAAGGCATCCTTTGTCTCAGATATTTTCTGGCGCGGTTGCAGATCTTCCTTCAGTCGTTCGTTGGCCAACTGGCAGGCGGCCAGAACAGTAATAGCCTTAGCTTTCCCCATGCCTTTGTAGCGGGTCAGGTCTTCGACGGTAGCTTTGCCCAAGAGCTTCAGGCTATCGTTATAATCATTCAGTATCTCGCGCATCATCTCCACGGCACTCTTCCCGGGGATGCCGCTTCCCACCAAAATGGCCAACAGCTCTGCTTTGCTCAGTACGGTGGCTCCGTGAGCTTCCATCTTCTCGCGTGGCCTGTCGTCTAATGCCCAGGTTTTTATGCTCTCCATACTGCGGTCTATTTGTAGAAATTATTTTTGAAAGCCTGTAGTTCCTCGTTTCTGCCACAGACACATCTCAGCCACCAGGCCCGAAGGAATCCTGTACCATAGCCGATGAGCTGGATGAAACTGGCCCAGATGGATAAGAGAGCAATCTTTATACTCTTGTTGCGGAAACTGCTGTCTATAAATATAATTATGGAGAAAAGAATCAGCGGAAGCAGGAATAATAACATTCCGCCAATGCCTGCAATGATGCAAATCATCGGACCGTTAACACAGCCGGGTTTTGGCGCACTCCACAAAGCAATAAAGCCAAATATGGTCAAGGCCAGGAACAGGAAGGCCATTAGCAGGCAGGCAAAGGTTCCCAATGTGAAAATCATGGGCAACAGATGCACCAGTTTCAGTGTGCCGGGATGACGCTTCATCAAGTTAATGCGGGCAATGCCGCTATTGTGAACCTGCTTGAAGAACTTCTTGAAGTCTGTCCTACGCTTGTGCCATACCCATGCCTCGGGGAACAGACGGCATTGCGCGCCACTCTCGTAAATGCGGATGCTGAAGTCAATGTCCTCTCCGAAACGCATTTCCGAGAAACCGCCCAGTTGCTGATAGAGCGACCTGCGGATACCCATATTGAAGGAGCGGGGGTAGAACTTCTTGTCCATCTGTTTCTTGCCGCCACGTATGCCGCCGGTAGTGAAGAAGGATGTCATGCTGTAGTTAATGGCCTTCTGTACATCGGAGAAACTCTCGTGTGCACGGTCGGGCCCACCAAAGGCATTAATTCCAGTTGAGAGTTGAGAGTTAAGAGTTGAGAGTTTTGTCTCAATGGCCTGCAGATAACCGGGAGGCAGAACTACGTCGCTGTCAAGGATAATGACGAATTCTCCTTGACTGCGTTCCACTCCGTAGTTACGGGTCTGTCCCGGACCGCTGTTGGGCTTGGTAAAATATTTCAGGTTCAGACGGTCGGCATACTTCTCTACCACCTCTTGGCAGGGGATATCCGACCCGTCTTCTACTATCACCACCTCAAAGTCTTTGAAGGTCTGGGCTGTAAGACTTTGAAGCAGTTCGTCCACCTCGTCAGGGCGGTTATATACTGGAATGATAATGGAGTATTTCATTTATCTTTTAAATTTGTGCGCAAAAGTAGCATTTTTTCTGCATATAACAAAGTGAACGCTACCTTATTTATTGATAAGGAAGATGGCGGGGACTTTGCTAAGGTCTGTCCCCCCGGTCCCCTTTAGGGGGAGACCTTTTTTCTTCCATTCTGCAATGGTGTGGGTGTGGATGAACTCGTCTGCCGTTGTGATGCCGGCAGCAATGCAGAGGCGGGTCTGCGGGCGTAGAGTTGACAGAAGGGTTTTGAACATCTTCTGATTACGGTAAGGCGTCTCTATAAAAAGTTGTGTCTGATGCTCGTTCCAGGCACGTGTCTCCAATGCTTTCAGTGTCTTGGCTCTGTCCGTGTCATCAACGGGCAGATAGCCGTTAAAGGCAAAACTCTGACCGTTTAGACCGCTCCCCATGACTGCCATAATCATGCTGCAGGGACCAACAAGAGGAATAACTCGCAGGTTCTGTCGTTGGGCAATAGCCACGATGTCGGCACCTGGGTCGGCAACAGCCGGACAGCCGGCTTCGCTAATTACACCCATCGGTTTGCCATCTCTGAGTACTTGCAGGTACTGGCTGAACTGATGCTCGTCGGCATGCTTACCCATTTCGTAGAACTCGGAATCGTCAATAGGAAACTCGCGATCCACTTGGCGGAGGAACCGTCGGGCAGAACGGATGTTTTCCACTATAAAGTGTCTGATGCCCATAATGATGTCGTGGTTGTACGAAGGAAGAACCTGCTCTATGCTGGTATCTCCCAATGTTACGGGTATAAGGTATAGGGCTATTTCCATAATTGAATCTTTGTATTGGTAATACCTGATTTGTACTGCGCAACGCTAATGATGTATCCGCGGTACAGATTGGGGATTGTTACGATGTTGATATCTTTGGTGTTTTCTGGGGAAAGAATTTCCTTGATGTTATCATTGATGCCTGTCCCCCTTAGTTTGAAAACGGCTTCCTTCTTAGTCCAAAGATTGATGAATGCGGCATCAGGACTCGGGGAAGAGAAGATTTGCTGGCATTCCTCTTCGTTCATACAATAACGTACCAATGGTTCTTTGGCCGGACGGATGCCTTCTATGTCCAATCCGCAAGGTGATGAGCTAAGGAAGCATCCCAATGCCTCTTTGCAATGACTTAGACTAAAGTAGATATGGGGATATTTGTCAAGTGAAGGCTTTTGGCTCTTGTCATAAGCAAAAAGGGGCATCTCCGTGATATTATATTCAAGTTGCAGACCGCGACAAAGTTCCAGATAGGCTAAGGCGCATTCTCTTTTTCCTTCCAAATGTCTGAATCTTTGCGCCTGTTCCCTGCGCCATGAGGGAAGCATGCTGATGGCTTTCTCCACCTGCTTTTCCTTTATTTCTTTTAGATGATCATTGATATATAGCATATTCAAGAACAAAATTAGGCAAATTCTTTCATTTGAGAAAAAGAATAGTGCACTTTTCTTTCGCTCTTCTCTCGTTTTTTTGTAACTTTGACTATTGTCGAAGTTACTGGCACTCGGAAAAGGAAAGAAAAATGAACTTTTCTTTCGCTCTTCTCTCGTTTTTTTGTAACTTTGACTATTGTCGAAGTTACTGGCACTCGGAAAAGGAAAGAAAAATGAACTTTTCTTTCGCTCTTCTCTCGTTTTTTTGTAACTTTGCCCCCACTTAAAGTAAAAAGATTTAAACAAAAGACGTAAAATGAGTGACAGATTGTTTATTTTCGACACTACACTGCGTGATGGCGAACAGGTTCCCGGATGCCAGTTGAATACAGTGGAGAAAATTCAGGTAGCCCGTCAGTTGGAGGCGCTTGGCGTAGATGTCATCGAGGCAGGATTCCCCATTAGTAGCCCTGGTGATTTTAACTCGGTAATAGAAATCAGTAAGGCTGTAACATGGCCTATCATTTGTGCACTGACCCGTGCCGTAGAGAAGGACATAGATGTGGCTGCTGAGGCCTTGAAGTATGCCAAGCATAAAAGAATCCATACCGGTATAGGTACCAGTGAGAGTCATATCCGTTATAAGTTCAACTCTACACCCGAAGAGATTATAGAGCGTGCTGTGGCAGCTGTTAAGTATGCCAAGAAATATGTAGAGGATGTGGAGTTTTATGCGGAAGACGCAGGCAGAACAGATAATGAATATCTGGCTCGCGTTATTGATGCAGTTACCAAAGCCGGTGCTACGGTATGTAATATCCCTGATACTACAGGGTTCCGAGTTCCCAATGAATACTATGAGAAGATAAAGTATCTTTATGAGCACGTTGATGCCTTTGCCGCTGGTAAGAGTATTCTGTCGACTCATTGCCACAATGACTTAGGTATGGCTACAGCCAATACCATTGCAGGTATATTGGGCGGTGCCCGTCAGGCTGAGGTTACTATCAACGGTATCGGTGAGCGTGCCGGTAATACTTCGTTGGAGGAGGTTGCCATGATCTTCAAGACGCATCCCGACCTGGGCATCGAGACTAACATCAATACAACAAAGATTTATCCTACCAGTCGTATGGTCAGCTCGTTGATGAATATGCCTGTACAGCCCAACAAGGCTATTGTGGGAAAGAATGCTTTTGCACACAGTTCTGGAATTCATCAGGACGGTGTTCTGAAGAATGCCTCTACCTACGAGATTATGGATCCCAAGGATGTCGGCATCGATGATAATGCTATTGTACTGACAGCCCGTAGCGGTCGGGCAGCACTGAAGCACAGGCTGAGTGTTAACGGGGTAGAGATTGACGGTGATCGTTTGGATAAGGTATATCAGGATTTCCTGGCTTTGGCAGATAAGAAAAAGGAAATTACCGATGATGATATCTTGGTATTGGCAGGTGCTGACAGAAGTGCTTCGCACAATGTCAAACTTGATTATCTGCAGGTAACTACTGGTAAGGGTGTTAAGAGTGTAGCCAGCATTGGCCTCATTATTGCAAACGAGAAGTTCGAGGCGGCTGCTTCGGGTAATGGTCCTGTCGATGCTGCCATCAATGCCCTAAAGTGTATCATTAAGCGCAAGATGATCCTGAAGGAGTTTACTATCCAGGCTATTAGCAAGGGCTCTGATGATATGGGTAAAGTGCATATGCAAGTGGAGTACGACGGTCACCTGTACTATGGCTTTGGTGCCAATACCGATATTGTAACTGCCAGTGTAGAAGCATATATTGACTGTATAAACAAGTTTAGATAATATGGGAAGGAGTTTATTTGATAAAATATGGGATGCACACGTTGTTCAGAACGTGGAGGGCGGTCCTACACAACTTTATATTGACCGTCTGTATGCTCACGAGGTAACCAGTCCTCAGGCATTTGATACGTTAAGAGATAAGAAGATAGGTGTCTTCCGTCCCGACCATGTAATTGCTATGCCAGACCATAATACCCCCAGCGATCAGCAAGAGCGTATCGATGACCCCGTAGGACGTAAGCAGGTGGAGACGCTGGCCAAGAATTGTGCCGAATATGGTATCACCCACTTTGCTATGGGTACCAAAGATAATGGAATCATCCATGTAGTTGGACCGGAGAAAGCTCTTTCTCTGCCTGGCATGACAATTGTATGCGGCGACTCTCACACCAGCACGCATGGTGCTGTAGGTGCCATCGCTATGGGCATTGGTACTAGCGAGGTGGCTCAGGTGTTGGCCTCTCAGTGTATCCTCCAGAGCAAGCCCAAGACTATGCGTATTAATATAGAAGGTACGTTGCAGCCTGGCGTTACTGCCAAGGATGTAGCCCTTTATATCATGGCCCAAATGACCACCAGTGGTGCTACCGGCTATGCTGTGGAATATGCAGGAAGTGCTATCCGTAATATGAGTATGGAGGGGCGTCTTACACTATCTAATCTTTCCATCGAGATGGGTTCACGCGCCGGATTGATTGCTCCTGATGAAATTACTTTTGCTTATCTGAAAGGACGCGAATATGCTCCAAAGGGTGAAGCCTGGGACCGTGCCGTTGAGGAATGGAAGAAGTTGCGTAGCGATGATGATGCGGTATTCGATAAGGAAGTAACATACCGTGCCGAGGATATAGTACCCCGTATCACGTATGGAACCAATCCCGGTGCTGGCATTGCTATTGACGAATGTATTCCTACGCTGGAAAGCATCTCCGAGGTAGATCGACCTCAGTTCCTTTCTATGTTGGATTATATGAAGTTCCAACCCGGTCAGAAACTGGAAGGTACTCCTGTTGACTATTGCTTTTTGGGTGCCTGTACCAATGGCCGTATTGAGGACTTCCGCGCCTTTGCCAGCGTGGTGAAAGGTAAGAAGAAAGCCAACAGCGTCGTAGCTTGGCTCGTTCCTGGCAGTTGGGCAGTTCGTCAGCAAATAATCGACGAAGGTATAGATATAATATTGGAAGAGGCTGGCTTTGAACTGCGCTTGCCCTCATGTTCTGCTTGTCTGGCTATGAATCCTGATAAGGTTCCTGCAGGTAAACTCAGTATCAGTACCAGTAACCGAAACTTTGTCGGTCGTCAAGGTCCTGGTGCCCGTACCATATTGGCCAGCCCGCTTGTGGTGGCTGCCAGTGCGATAACAGGAGTTATCACAGACCCGAGAACTCTTTAAATGAAGAGTGAGGAATTTGCTACCGCAATGCTCAATGTTCAATGTTCAACGTTTAATGTTCAATGAAAGAAAAATTTGACATCATACAGTCAACTTGCATTCCTATCGAGATTGACAATAATAATACAGATAATATTATTCCTGCACGTTATCTGGCTTTCACGACTCGTGATCCTAAGTTCTATGGTGATGCATTTATGCATGACCTCCGCTACGATGCTAACAATCAGCCAATCGCGGACTTCGTAATGAATAAGCCTGAGTTCTCCGAGGCTCCCCACAAGGGCGTTCATGAGATTATTGTGGGCGGTCAGAACTGGGGCTCTGGTTCCAGTCGTGAGCATGCAGCATGGGCTATTGCCGGCTATGGAGTAAGAGTTGTCATCAGCAACTCCTTTGCGGATATTCACCGCAATAATTTGTTGAACTGCTTTGTGCTGCCAGTCATTGTCAGCCGTGAGTTTCAACAAGAACTCTTCAAAAGCATTGCGGAGGACAGTAATACTCTTGTTACCGTTGATGTTCCTAACCAGACTGTTAAGAACGAGAAGACGGGCAGCGTAGAGCATTTCGAGATAAATACCTACAAGAAGTATTGCCTGATGAATGCGTATGACGATATAGATTATCTTTTGGCTAATACAGATAAGATTCTTAATTACGAATCAGGAAGAAAAAAATAAGGATGAAGGATTCTCCATACATAGAGATAATGGACACCACGCTACGTGATGGTGAGCAGACCAGTGGGGTAAGTTTTGTTCCTCACGAGAAGTTGCTTATTGTGCGTATGCTGCTACAAGAGCTCTGTGTAGATAGGGTAGAAGTAGCTAGTGCTCGTGTCAGCGAAGGCGAGAAAGAGGCTGTAACAATGATCTGCCGGTGGGCCCGTCAAGCCGGTAAGCTTGATCGGATAGAGGTCCTTGGGTTTATAGATGGACAGACTTCTGTTGACTGGGTAAAGAATGTAGGCTGCAAGAATATTAACCTACTCTGTAAAGGTTCAGAGCGCCACTGCAAGTATCAACTCCAGAAAACGCTTGAAGAGCATGTAGCTGATATTAAGCAAAGTATTTTGTATGCCCATAAGCAGGGTATAGATGTTAATCTGTATCTTGAGGACTGGTCGAATGGTATGAAAGACAATCCTCAGTATGTCTTTGGATTTGTCGATGCACTTCGCTCAGCCGGTGTGAAGCGTTTTATGCTGCCAGACACCCTGGGTATCCTGAATCCCATGTTAGCGGCTCAGTATATCTCACAGATGGTAGAACGTTACCCCGATTTGCACTTTGACTTTCATGCACATAACGACTATGATATGGCTGCTGGCAATGTTTTGGCCGCAGTATTAAATGGTTGTAAGGGTGTTCATACCTCAGTCAACGGATTGGGTGAACGTGCCGGCAATGCGCCTCTCAGTAGTGTGCAGGCTATCCTGAAGGATCATTTCCACGGTTGTACCGGATTGGTAGAGGAAAATCTGAATAAGGCCAGCCGTATGGTTGAAAGTATCTCAGGAATTGCCGTACCACCCAATAAACCAATCATCGGTGAGAGTGTATTTACGCAAGTAGCTGGAGTTCATGCCGATGGAGATAAGAAGCACAGCCTCTATTGCAATGATCTGATACCAGAGCGATTCGGCCGTAAGCGTGAATATGCCTTGGGAAAAAATTCAGGAAAGGCGAATATCCTTAAGAATCTTGAGGAACTGGGTTTGGAACTGACACCAGAGCAGACTCGTCGTGTAACAGACAGAATCATCGAGCTTGGCGACAAGAAACAACTTGTTACACAAGAAGACCTTCCGTACATTGTTAGTGATGTGCTGAAACATACAGCTCCAGACGATAAGGTGAAATTGAAGAGTTACATGGTTTCTACAGCATACGGTCTTAAGCCTATGGCAAGTGTGAAACTGGAAGTGGCTGGAGAGGTATATGAAGAATCAGCTATGGGAGACGGTATGTATGATGCTTTTGTGCGTGCTTGTCGACATATTTATCGCGACCGCTTGAACCGTGAATTTCCTTGGTTGGATAATTATCAGGTGAGTATTCCCCCCGGCGGACGTACAGATGCCTTGGTCCAGACTACCATTTCCTGGGTCTGGAACGACAAGACTTTCCGCACCCGTGCTCTTGATCCCGACCAGACAGAGGCGGCCATCAAGGCAACTATAAAGATGTTAAATATAATAGAACAAGAATATGAAGCTTAAGATTGCAGTACTGGCCGGCGATGGCATCGGGCCAGAGATTATGGAACAGGGCGTAGCTGTTACTTCTGCTATTGCCGAGAAGTTTGGACATGAAGTGTCATACAAGGAGGCACTATGCGGTGCTCATGCCATAGACGAAGTAGGTGATCCCTTCCCCGAAGAGACTTTTCAGATTTGTATGGAAGCAGATGCGGTACTCTTTGCCAGTGTTGGGGACCCTAAGTTCGATAATAATCCCACAGCAAAGGTGCGTCCAGAACAAGGCCTTTTGGCCATGCGAAAGAAATTGGGCCTTTTTGCCAATATCCGTCCTGTTGAGACTTTCGACTGCCTGGTACACAAGTCTCCGCTCAAGGATGAGCTGGTTCGCGGTGCTGATTTTATATGTATCCGTGAGCTTACTGGGGGTATGTACTTCGGTGAGAAGAAGGAAGGTACTGATGAGGCTTATGATACCAACTTCTATAGTCGCCCAGAAGTAGAGCGCATCCTACGTGTGGCTTATCAATATGCACGTCAGCGCCGCAAACATTTGACTGTTGTTGATAAAGCTAATGTCCTTGCCAGTAGCCGTCTTTGGCGTAAGGTTGCCCAGGAAGTGATGTTGGAATATCCAGATGTGGTGACCGATTTTATGTATGTTGACAATGCTGCCATGCGTATGATTCAGGACCCCAAGTTCTTCGATGTCATGGTAACAGAAAATACCTTCGGAGATATTCTTACCGACGAAGGTTCTTGTATTACCGGTTCTATGGGTCTCTTGCCAAGTGCCTCTACTGGTGAGCATACACCTGTCTTTGAACCCATTCATGGCTCATGGCCTCAGGGCAAGGGCTTGAATATTGCCAATCCTTTGGCCCAGATACTGAGTGTAGCTATGCTGTACGAGTATTTCGGTCTGAAGGCAGAAGGAGCTCTTATCCGTGAAGCCGTCAATGCATCACTTGACCAAAACGTACGTACCCCCGAGATTCAGGTCGAGGGCGGTGCTAAGTTTGGTACCAAGGAAGTCGGTCAGTGGATAGTAGATTACATTAGAAACAAGTAAATAAAGACCCTCTCCCCCCCCCCATACCCCTTCCCCTTTTTTATGGGGAGGGGCTTTCTGTCATTGATATGAAATCTTTTTTCCTTTCCGTTATTGTTGCCGTTAACGTTATCGTTCCCGTTAGCACCCATGCACAACGCTATCAGCAGTTGGTGAAGTTGGGACTGGAGCAATTGCAGGCTGATAGTCTTTTACAGGCAGAGGCTACTTTTCGTGAAGCTTTAGATGTGGACCCGCTGATAAAGTCGAATGCTTTGCTTTACCAATACATTGGCAATATCCAGGAGCGTAGGGGAGAGTTTCAGAAGGCACTTGATTCATACAAGATGGGCTTGACCATCTCCTCCACGACCACCAGTTTGTTGATTTGTCGTGCTGCACTTTATTTGCGTCTTGAAAATCAAGACCGAGCTATGGCTGATTATACCGAGGTGCTGAATCTGGAGCCTGATCAGACCGAAGCGTTGTTCTATCGTGCTTATCTGTATACCCAACGCCGCGATTATAAGCGTGCAAGGGCAGATTACGACCGCCTTATTAAACTGGAGCCTATGAATGAAAAAGCACGTTTGGGGTTGGCTATTCTAAACGATAAGGACCGTCGTCCGCGTGAGGCTATGGAGCAATTGGATGCTTTGGCGCAACTTTTCCCATCGCATGCTTCCATTTATCTGGTACGTGCTGGTATGTACCTCAGTCGTAAACAATACGAGTTAGCCCAATCCGATATAGAACATGCCATAGAATTGGAGCCTGAGAACCCTGACTGCTACGTTTCTCGTTCTCAGCTTTATAAGGCTCTTAAAAAGAAAAATTTGGCCAAGGCTGATGCACAGAAAGCCATCCGTTTGGGAGCTGATCCATCCTTTTTAGCACCATAGAAAATCTGTCTGGTAATACAAGGCACATTCTGAAACGGAGAAACGGAATGGCCTTTTTTGTTAAAAAAACGCAATAATTAGCCGTTTTTTGGTGAAAATTGTGTTTTTTGTTGTAACTTTACACGCTATGAGCTATATTTGGCAATATAATGAACTGTCTGAAGCTGACAAGAGAATGGCTATGGACCTTGCTAACAGCTTGGGAATCAACCCTGTAATGGGTACACTGTTGGTAAACAGAGGTATTCGTACAGAGGAAGAGGCTCGTAAGTTCTTTCGTCCTCAGTTAACGAATCTTCTGGATCCCTTCTTGTTTGTGGATATGCAAAAGGCTGTGGATCGATTAAATGAGGCTTTGGGCAAGAAAGAACGAATCCTTGTATATGGCGACTATGATGTGGACGGATGTACAGCTGTTGCATTGGTCTATAGATTCCTTCAACAGTACTACTCAAATATAGATTATTATATTCCCAGCAGAAATGAGGAGGGCTATGGTGTTTCCCGTCAGGGTGTAGACTATGCTCATGAGACGGGTGTTAGTTTAGTTATTGTATTAGACTGTGGTATTAAGGCGGTAGAAGAGATTGCTTATGCCAAGGAGTTGGGCATAGATTTCATCATCTGTGACCATCATGTTCCAGACCCGGTTCTTCCTCCTGCAGTAGCTATTCTGAATGCCAAGCGAGAAGACAGTACCTATCCCTATAAGGATTTGTGTGGTTGCGGCGTGGGCTTTAAGTTGATGCAGGGATTTGCTATTAATAATGGTATTGAGTTCTGCCATCTTATTCCGTTACTTGATTTATGTGCCATAAGTATTGCTTCGGACATTGTACCTATTATGGGCGAGAACAGGATTCTTGCTTATCATGGTTTGCGACAGTTGAACCAAAATCCCAGTACAGGTGTGAAGGCTTTGATAGATATTTGCGGACTGACAGGGAAAGACCTTTCTTTAAATGACATTATCTTTAAGATAGGTCCGCGCATAAATGCATCTGGCCGTATGCAAAATGGTAAAGAAGCTGTGTCGCTACTGATAGAGAAAAACAGTAAGGTAGCAAAAGAGAAAGCAGCTACTATCAATGAATACAACGAGCAGCGTAAAGACTTGGACAAATCTATGACAGAGGAGGCTAACCATATTGTTGCCTCGTTGGACCATCAGCATGAGCACAAGGCTATTGTTCTCTATAATGAGGAGTGGCATAGAGGCGTAATTGGTATTGTGGCGTCCCGTCTGACAGAAATATATTTCCGTCCGGCTGTTGTGCTTACCCGTACTGATGACCTTGTGACAGGCTCTGCCCGTTCCGTTGCTGGTTTTGATGTTTACAGCGCAATAGAAAGCTGCAGGGATCTGTTGGAGAACTTTGGCGGCCATACCTATGCGGCAGGCTTGAGTATGAGGGTGGAAAATGTACCAGAATTTAAGCGAAGGTTCGTGGAGTATGTTGATAAGTATATTTTGCCTGAGCAGACAAATGCCGTGTTAACGTATGAAGCAAAAATTGACTTCAAGGATGTAAACTACCGCTTTTATTCCGACTTAAAGCGTTTCAGTCCCTATGGTCCTGAGAACCCTAAACCTATGTTTTGTACAGAGCAGGTTTATGATTATGGAACCAGTCGCGTTGTGGGACGTGAGCAAGAGCACATTAAATTGGAGTTGGTAGATAGTAAGAGTAGTAGGGTAATGAACGGCATTGCGTTTGGTCAGAGTTCTCAAGCCCGTTATATTAAGACCAAACAGGCTTTTGATATAGTTTACTCACTTGAGGAAAACAGTCACAAGCATGGTGAGGTTCAGTTGCAGATAGAGGATATTAAGCCTGCCTTGTAAGAGAGAAGAAGATGGATACCTATCTCTCCATTCTGAAAAGATACTGGGGATACGATGATTTCCGCGGTATTCAGCGCGATATTATAGAAAGTATTGGCAGTGGACGTGATACCTTGGGCCTTATGCCAACAGGTGGCGGAAAAAGTATCACTTTCCAGGTTCCTGCCCTTGCCAAGCCGGGGATGTGTGTGGTAATCACCCCTCTTATAGCATTGATGAAGGATCAGGTGGAGGCACTGAACAGTAGAGGTATAAAAGCTGCGTGCATACATTCAGGATTGTCTCATGAGCAGACTTTGGTTATATTAGAGAACTGTGTTTTCAATGCCTATAAATTTTTGTACATATCTCCAGAGCGACTCTCTTCGGAACTCTTCATGAAGAAACTCGGACACATGAGTGTCAGTTTCATAACTGTTGACGAAGCACATTGTATATGCCAATGGGGATATGACTTCCGCCCCTCCTATCTGCAGATTGCACAGGTAAGAAAGATTAAGCCAAACTGCCCTGTCTTGGCTCTTACCGCAACTTCAACGCCAGAAGTGGCGAAGGATATACAAAAGAACCTCTGTTTCAAAGAGGAAAATGTTATTCGTATGAGTTTCTTCCGTCCTAATCTGGCTTACAAGGTATTACATGCCGACGCTACCATGTTAGGATTACTTCAGTTACTGAACGAATACGACGGATCCTGTATTGTTTATACTCGCAATAGACAAAAGTGTGAAGATTTATCCAAGCAATTGACAGAATATGGTTTTTCGTCAACTTTTTATCATGCAGGTTTGAAGGCTGGCGAAAAGGATGTGCGGCAGGATGCCTGGCTGAGAGGTGACTACAGAATAATGGTTGCTACCAATGCTTTCGGTATGGGAATAGATAAAGCCGATGTAAGGCTGGTAGTACACGTTGACTTACCTGATTCTATAGAAGAGTATTTCCAGGAAGCCGGTAGGGCAGGCAGAGACGGGAAGCCTGCCAGTTCTGTGATTGTGATGGACGGCAAAGAACTGGAACTCTCAAAGCGGAGGGTCAAACAGCATTTTCCCGATCTGGACTTTGTAAGAAAAGTGTACGAGGATGTGTGCTGTTTCCTTCAGTTAGCAGTCGGCGATGGGTTGAATGTCACACGCGAGTTTAATATGGAGCGCTTTTGTGTTGCCTTCCATTATCATCCGCTGATGTTGACCAGTGCCCTTGACATCCTGGATAAAGCTGGCTATATAGCATATCGTGATGCAGAAGAGGGTACGAGTCGTTTGCGTATCGATGCTACCAGGAATCTGTTGTTCAGCGTCGCTGACAGTCAGGATGAGCAGATTATAACGGCAATACTAAGACGTTATGGCGGCATCTTTATAGATATGGTATTCATAGATGAAGATATGATAAGCCGGGATACGGGTCTGAGCTTGGATGTTATCTATCAGGATCTGAAAGAGCTGTCACGAAGAGGATTGGTAAGCTATATACCCCGCAAACATATACCGCTGATAACATTCTTACAACGTAGGGTTATGACGGATGAGTTGGAATTTCCATATGGTATTTATGCCATGCGAAAAGAGGCTTATGAATTCCGTCTGAATGCAATGTTAGCTTATTGTGTTAATACAGAGGATTGCAGGAGCCGTTTACTGCTTCGATACTTTGGTGAGAATGATACTCACCGGTGTGGTATATGTGATGTGTGTGAGCAGGAAGATAGCGCAGGCATTACGGAGCAGGAATACCTACAGATAAGAGAGCGGATAGTAAGGCAGTTGCAACAGGGACCCGTCAAAGCGTCTGAGTTGGATATAAAAGGAATCCGCCCGCACAGTCTTGCTTGGGCATTGGATTACATGCGTGCCAAGGAAGAACTGGTGGCAGACGGACCTTTTATTAAACTGGCTTCTTCCGAGAATTAGAAACCGAGTTTTTTGCGAATGTCAGCAGGAACAGCGTTCTTGTTAATAACAATGTTCATAGTCTTGTAAGCAACATAGGGCTTGCTTACATACCAGAAACCCTTGAAAGGACCACTTTCGCCCCATGAGTTCTTCATCATGAAATATTCCTTTCCGTGCTGATCTTTGGCAAGACCGTAAATCTGCATACCATGGTCGTCGGTTGTCTCCCAGTTGTCGTATGCTTCCTGACGCATCTCAGGAGTGATGGTCTTTTCTCCCGTGTTGTCGCTTTCGGAAATCTTGGCACCGGCCTTTTCCCCTGTCCATCGAGCCTGATCACTGCCTACGCCGGCAGTTTCTTTTGTGTTGGGAACAATAGCAACGCTCTTGTTCTTTCCGTTACGCCGGCTAAAACCCTCTTCGCTGACATCGGCACCCCATGCAAAGGTCCAACCATTCTTTACAGCCTCCTCCATTACTCGCATAAATTCGTCCATTGGCAGGTTGTAGCTCTCTGCCCAGCGCCAGTTGTCTTGGATTTCAATGATAAAGGTGCTGTAGTAGGGGTGATGCGTGTAGCTGGTAAGGTTCACATAATCTTTGGGGTCCAGTGTCAGGTAATCCTTTACGAACGATTGCGGGGTGTAGCGCTTGCCTTTATATTCGAATTCTGTGGGGCACTTGCCGAAGTAGTTGTCAAGCATTGTCTGCAGGGCAGCCTTCCATGCTTTGGGGTAGATTTTCTTGGCGTTACTATTGGATATGCTTTTCAAATATGCCTCCATTGGCGGGAAAAAAGCACCGAAGTTGAACAATGAGTCGCCATACGCTGTGATGGGGTAAGGCATGATGCCTTCAGGTATAAGGCCATAGTGCTCCATGCAGTAAAGGGCATCCTCGAATGAACCGCCCTGACTGAAACTGGCATCACCATGTGTACGTACATGCTTGTCTGCACGATCAACATAGGTCTTGCTGATTAGGAAAGACTCACAAAGATCCAAGTCGTCCTTCATCTCGGGGTGCTTCTTAATGGCCTCGCTCTCCAGGAAAGCCAAAGAAGAATAACTCCAGCATGTGCCGCTGCTGTTCTGGTTCTTGATGCTTGTAACGGGGTTCGCAATAATGGTGGTGAAGATAAGGCTGTCCTTGTCAACCTCTTTCTTCTTGGTCTTTGCTTCGGCAGGCAGGATAGCCAGCGCTGCTAAAGCCATAATCATCATTTTCTTCATAAGACATTTTATTTGTTGATAAATTCTTCTACATCTTTTATGTGGTAAGGTATGAGTTCCTTGCCCAGATACCGGCAACCGTCGGCTGTAATCAGTATGTCGTCCTCTATGCGAATGCCTCCGAAGTCCTTATAAGTCTCCAGCAGGTCGAAGTTCAAGAACTCGGTGCAATGTCCGCTAGCCTTCCAATCATCTATAAGGGCAGGAATGAAGTAGATGCCGGGCTCGTCTGTCATGACGAAGCCTTCCTGCAGGCGACGGCCGCATCGTAGGCAGTTGGTACCGAACTGTTCCAGATTGGGTTGTACCTCATCGTCAAATCCCACAAAAGTCTGGCCAAGTCCTTCCATGTCATGTACATCCATACCCATCATGTGACCTAATCCATGAGGCATGAACATGGCATGTGCGCCAGCACGAACGGCTTCTTCTGTGTCTCCCTTCATAAGGCCCAGTTCCTTCAGTTTGTCGGTCATAAGTCGGCAGACGCCAAAGTGAACGTCCCACCATTTTACACCGGGAGCGGCAAGGGAAAGGGCATAGTCGTGACATTCTTCCACAATGCTGTAAATCTCCTTCTGGCGTTGTGTGAACTTACCGCTGATGGGTGTGGTGCGGGTGTTGTCGCTGCAATAGTTCTCGTTCGTTTCGGCTCCGGCATCACAAAGAAGCAGTCGGCCAGCTTCCAAAGGGCGTGGGCTTGGGTAACCGTGCATAATCTCGCCATGCATGCTGACGATGCTTTGGAAGGAAACCATACAGCCGCGACTGCTGGCAATACCGCTGATGCGACCGCTTATCTCCTGTTCCGTAACACCTGGCCGGCACATCTTCATAGCTGTGGTGTGCATCTCGTAGCCGATGGCGCAGGCACGTTCAATCTCGGCAATCTCCTCTGGGGTTTTAACAGCACGCTGGTTCACGACAGCTTTTATAAGTGCCACGGAAGCCTGGCTACGCTGTTGGCTTGGGTGTATGCCCAGAATGTCCATGAGTTGGATCATCAGGTCATGACGGTAGGGCGGAAGAAAGTGAATGGTTCTTCCCTCTTTCTTTGCCTGTGACAGAAAATCTGCCATCTGAGCCATCGTAAGCGTGTTGGCAACACCGCTTTGTGCGGCCATATCAGCTACGCTGTCAACACTGCCGAACCATACAATATCCTCAATATCAATGTCGTTGCCAACGAGGAACTCGCGGTTGTTATCAATGTCAATAATACCAGCCAGGCCATCACGATGCTGTCCAAAGTAATAAAGGAATGAACTGTCCTGCCTGAAACGATAGGTATTGGAAGGATAGTTTGCAGGTGAATCGTTATTACCTAACAACAGGATGATGCCAGAACCAACCTGTTCTTTCAGTGTAGTACGTCGTTGTACGTATGTCTGTTTGTTGAATAGCATATCAGATTTTATTATGAACTATGAATTAAGCATTATGCATTAAGGAGATTACCATCCGGTCTTATCCCATCCTACGGCTTTGTACCATTGGTAGTGTTGCAGTTCCGTATTCATGATGTTTCCTTCGTAATCATCTTTGGGGAAGTACATAGAGATGCCGCCAAAGTGCTCAGGATCGTAAATGTTGGGATTGTTGCAAATGTAAGAAGATGTTTTTATGTTAAAGCTCGTTGTCCAACTTCCAATGTTTGGCTTGCGGAGTGGCACCACCTCATTAAATGAATTAATCCACGATTCGTAGTCTTCGGGGGGTAGAATCTTAGACATGGCAGAGTTCATGTCGTAACAATATGTATAGTAACTGAATAATGTCGAGTACTTCTGGATATTTTGTTCTTCGACAGAAGGAATAGTCTGACGGTTGCTGAAGTTTTTTTCGATATACATCCCGGTGCTTGTGGCGAAGTCTTCCAATTTGCTGCAATTAATAGCAGAAAGGAGTACACCTTTGTAGTTTCCTGTAGGATAATAATTGTCATAATTCTCTACTATGCTAAAAGCGTCTCCGCTGCATAAGGCTTCTGTAATGAGGTGATAGGGAGCACCGGCGGAAGGAATTTCGGCAGGTGAACCAATCACCCAGTCCGTCTCGTTACGCAGTTCGTATGCCACCTCTATACTCTGCATAAAGCAAACATCAAAGAAGATGTAGCTGAAGTGCGGTAACTTTTCCAATATGCCACGCAGGGTGGGGATGTTCAGGTAATTGTCTGAATGGCTGTAATCCGGTCCTAAGGCTCTGCGCTGTTTCCATACCCATCCCGATCCATGAGAGCCAAAGGTGAGCCCGTATTTTTTTGCGGGGAATCTTTCGACAATACCCTTAAGGTTGTTGAGAAGAGTCAGAGAATCAGTACAATCCTCTTCTTGGGTGAATTGCTTCCATACCTTCAATCCGTTTTTTGCATCCAGATGATAGATTACCGGGAAAGAGTTTATCTTGTCAGCGTAAATAACGATTTTGCAGTCGGTAGGAATTTTGTCTTTTCCTTGCACAAGCTCTTCGATGTCTTTTTCGGCATAAGAACTAAGACTGTTATCGCCCATCCAGTACACAATGGCAACGCTTTCGTAAATGTCTGGCTCATCAGGAAATTCTATGCTGTCACTGCATGCATAGAAGGAAAAAACCGTTCCTATAAATATAATTAGGTATAGAATTTTTGATTTCATGGGGGCAAAGGTAATACTTTTAATTCATAATTCATAATTCATAATTCATAATCTTCTGCAAATTCTTCATTCTTCACTCTCCATTCTTCACTTTTATGCAATAAGATGACTCTTTATTACGTTATTATAACGTATGCAGTGGATAAACAGAATTCGTCAGGTGAAGATTCTGCTGGTTGTCGCCGCAATTGTTTTGAGTGTGGCTTCACTGGTGGTGTCTAATATTCTTGTGCGTGACCTCAAGCAGGAGGAACAGCGTAAGATGGAGATTTGGGCAGAAGCCATGCGGAGCCTGAACAATGCCGATGAGAATACCGATCTTACTCTTGTGTGGACAGTCCTTAATAGCAATAATACTATTCCTGTCGTTGTTCTTGACCGTGAAGGAAATGTTCAGGATTATCGTAACATACCCATTTCTGAACGTGAACGCCAGAACGAAGCAGAAGTGGTTAAGTCAAAATCTATGCACATGCGTCAGTCTGGCAGGGTGATACGTATCAATCTTTCACCCTCTGACTATATGGAAATCTGTTATGACGATAGCTTGATACTATGGCGTTTAGCGTGGTGGCCCTATGTCCAGTTGGGTATTGTGCTGATTTTTGTCGTAGTAGCAATCTTTGCTCTTTTAAGCAGCAAGAAAGCCGAGCAGAATAAAGTGTGGGTAGGACTCAGTAAGGAAACGGCCCACCAGTTGGGAACACCTATCAGCAGTCTGATGGCTTGGCATGAAGTGTTGCGTGAAACATATCCGGACGATGAACTTCTGCCCGAGATGGGGAAAGACGTACAACGCCTGCAGCGTATAGCAGAGCGTTTCAGTAAGATCGGATCGCAGCCAGAGCCAAAACCCGAGAGCTTGAACGACGTGATCGAGCAAGTTGTTCAGTACATCAACCGCCGTACCAGTAATCGTGTGAGTATGTCCTGTCATCTGCCCCAAACTCCCCTTGTTGTTAATATCTGTGCTCCGCTTTTTGAATGGGTAATAGAAAATCTTTGTAAAAATGCTATCGATGCAATGGATGGAAGCGGGAGTATTACCCTGGTTGCACGTGAAGAGGCAAATTGTTTCGCTGTTGAGATAACAGATACCGGCAAAGGTATTCCCAAGAATAATTTCCGAACAGTCTTTACACCTGGTTTTACTACAAAAAAGCGAGGATGGGGCTTAGGGCTTTCATTAGCAAAAAGAATTGTTGAGGAATATCACAATGGACGTATTTTTGTGAAAAATTCAGAGCTTGGAAAAGGCACAACATTCCGTATTGAACTCAAAAAACACTAAATAGTCTTTTTTTTAGAGCATTTTCTTGTGTCGTTATTTGTTTTTTTTGTAATTTTGCAGCCCGATGGAGAAACTGGATAGCTATAAAGTGGATCTGAAAGGCATGTCAGATGGTACTGTGTCGTACAACTGGCATGCAGACGACAACTTCTTCTCCGCTGTTCAGGGTCATGAAATTCAGCAGGGTCAGCTGGATGTCGCATTACGGGTGAAGCGGACGGCCGGTGCCTACGAGCTGGTTTTTCAGTTAGATGGTACGGTTAAAGTGTTATGCGACCGTTGTCTGGATTTGATGGATTGCCCCATCTGCGCAGAGCATGTTTTACGTGCAAAACTGGGAGATGAGTTTGTCGATGACGGCGATTTGATTGTAGTTCCCGAGGAGAGTGGTATACTCAATGTAGCATGGAACATCTATGAGTTTGCAGCTTTGGATATACCTTTGCGACATGTACATCCCGATGGAGAATGCAACCGGCAGTTCGAAATGGAATCTCTGGCTCAGGACGAGGAAAAGGATAAAAACATCGACCCCCGTTGGAGCGAATTAAAGAAAATATTAGATAACAATAAAAAATAAAACAAAATGGCACATCCTAAAAGAAGACAGTCCAAGACTAGAACCCTCAAGAGAAGAACTCATGATAAGGCTGTAGCTCCTGCATTGGCAGTATGTCCTAACTGCGGTGAGTTCCACATTTATCACACAGTATGCCCTGCATGCGGATACTATCGCGGCAAGGTTGCTATCGAGAAGGAAGCCTAATCTTCTGAGGTAAAGAAATAAGCCGCTACGGCCCCTTAGCTTGGGCTCATGCGGCTTTATTTTTTATTGAATATTACGTAATAAGATAAATGGAAGAAATAAATGCCGTTATTACTGGCGTTGGAGGATACGTTCCTGACTACATTCTGGACAACGAGGAGATGTCAACCATTGTAGATACCTCGGACGAGTGGATTATGGAGCGAATTGGAGTGAAGACACGCCATATCTTAAAACCGGAACAGGGAAGTGGAACTTCTTATATGATGACCCGTGCTGTACAGCAACTCTTACGTAAGACTGGTGCTGACCCCGACAGCATAGAACTGGTAATCTGTGCTACCACAACTCCCGACTATCATTTCCCTTCTACCGCTTCACTTGTTATTGGTAATTGTGGTCTGAAGAACGCCTTTGGATTCGATATGGAAGCTGCTTGTGCGGGATTCCTCTATGCAATGGAAGCTGGTGCCTCTTATATTCGTAGTGGTCGTTATAAGCGCATTGTCATCTGTGGTGGTGACCACATGAGTAGTATGACCAATTACGAGGACCGCAACACATGTCCTATTTTTGGTGACGGAGCCGCCTGTGTTTTGATGGAGGCAACAACAGAGAAACTGGGCTTGATGGACGGGTATTATAGAGTTGACGGAAAAGGGTATCAGAATCTGCACATGGCAGCTGGTGGTTCTGCCAAGATGCCAAGCCATGAGTCTGTTGATGCCCGTGAACATTTTGTGTATCAGGAGGGCAGGGCTGTTTACAAGCATGCTGTTCTTGATATGAGCAGTGCCGTAAAGACGCTCACCGAACGCAATGGCCTGAATAAGGATAACATTGCATGGGTGATTCCTCATCAGGCAAATATCAATATCGAGGTCTCTGTGGCCAAGCGCATTGGAGTAGAAGAAGACCATGTGATGGTAAATATCGACCACATGGCCAATACTTCTGGAGGAACACTTCCCCTCTGTCTTTGGGAGTACGAACCGCGACTGAAGAAGGGCGACAAACTGGTATTTACCGCATTTGGCGCCGGCTTCACATGGGGCGCCAGCTATATGATATGGGGCTATGACGGTGCAGCAGAGGCAGCCAAAGAACCCGCCGAGTTCTATAAAGAAGGCGAGATAACCAGAGAAGAGTGGTACGCTAAGCGTAAATAGTTGATAGTTGATAGTTTAGAGGCAGTTGATAGTTGAGCATTGAACATTGAACACAGCGGCAGCAAATTCTTCACTCTTGACCTGCGGTCGAGCCTGCTCACGCTCGGCAATACTTAAGCAAGCTTATCATTGCTTCAATGGTCTTTACACCCCCTTCGGTTCCCCCGTCTCCCGGGGGACAGAAACGCTCAATCGCAGCCTTCACTCTTCATTCTTCACTTAAAATATGCATAAAGCAGGATTTGTAAATATAGTAGGTAATCCCAATGTGGGTAAGAGTACGCTCATGAATCTTTTGGTGGGCGAGCGCATAAGTATTGCTACATTCAAAGCTCAGACGACGCGTCACCGTATTATGGGTATCCTCAATACGCCTGAGATGCAGATATGTTTCTCTGATACTCCGGGTGTCTTGAAGCCCAATTATAAGTTACAAGAGCAGATGCTGCAATTTAGCGAGAGTGCCCTTCAGGATGCGGATGTGCTGCTGTATGTCACAGATATGGTGGAGACACCTGATAAGAATGCCGAATTCCTGGAGAAGGTGCAGCATATGACTTGCCCCGTTCTGGTATTGATAAACAAAATAGACCTTTCAGACCAAAAAGTTCTTACACAAAAGGTAGAAGAGTGGCACGCTGTACTTCCTCAGGCGGAAATCATCCCCATCAGTGCTTTGCATAAGTTCAATGTTGACGTGGTGCTGAAGCGCATTCAGGAACTGCTGCCGGAGAGTCCTGCATACTTTGATAAGGATCAGTGGACCGACAAGCCTGCCCGTTTCTTTGTGACAGAAATTATTCGCGAGAAAATCCTTCTTTATTATGATAAGGAGATTCCATACAGCGTAGAGGTTGTGGTGGAGCAGTTCAAAGAAACAGAAAAGAATATCCACATTAATGCGGTCATTTATGTCGAGCGCGAAAGTCAGAAGGGTATCATTATCGGTCATCAGGGAGTAGCCCTGAAACGTGTCAGCTCTGAGGCACGTAAAAGCCTGGAGAGATTCTTCGGCAAGAGCATATACCTTGAGGTATTTGTCAAGGTAGATAAGGATTGGCGTCAGAGCGAACGCGCCATGAAGTCATACGGCTACCAGCTAGAATAATTGTGTATATTTTTTTGAATATTCAACGGATAATCCGAATATGTTTGTTGAATTGATAGGTTTGTGCTAATGAAATACCAGATTACAATCATGCCCGACGAGCAAAGTTTTGACGAGGCTGCAGCTCTTCGTATTGTGGAACAGATTAAGTCAAAGCCTCGTAGTGTGATAGGACTTTCAACCGGCCGTACAACAGGTAATATGCACCGACTTGTGGCACAGCTATGGCAACAGACGGGATTTGATGCCAGCCGTACGACATTCTTTGGTCTGGACGAAGTAGTCGGTGTGCCACGAGAATATGCAGGAGCCTGTTATACAATGCTCCGCACGGAGATGCTGGATGCAATGAACGTCGATGAGGAACACTTCCTGATGCTTCCTACCGAAAGTGATGATTTTCCTGCTGCCTGTCAACATTTTACCGATGAATTGGAGCAGCGTGGCGGTATCGACCTGCTTATCTTAGGTTTGGGAGAGAACGGCCATTTGGGCTTCAACCAACCCGGAACCCCATTCGGTAGTTCTGCCTGGGTAACCAATATGAATGTTGAACTGGAAGAACGTATCCGCCGTGAGACGGCTACTCCAGAAGACAAATGGTTGGGTGGCGTAACACTTGGCATAAGAGATATTATGCATGCCCGTCATATTGTTCTTGTTGCCAAAGGCAAGAACAAGACCGATATTGTACGCTCCATGCTCTTTGGCCCTGTCACCATCGACCTGCCAGCCTCTATCCTTCAGCTGCATCCCAACTGCGAATTCCTTCTTGATGCAGATGCCTCAAGTAAACTATAGCTCGAAATTCCCCTTTTCTTCTGCCTAACGAAAATGAAAGCTTCCCAGACAAATTACCTTGGCCCATTCCTGGCGATGGTATTTCTGTTCCTTGTTGTAGGATTCCTTACCACAGTAAACTCACAGTTGCAAGGCCCCTTACAGTCGGCTTTCCTTTCACAAGCCGAGGGCCTGAAGAATACATTAGCTACCCTTATCACATTCTCGTGGTTTTTGGCATATCCCGTTTGCGGAGGCGTTGGCTCGCGTTGGATTAATCTTCACGGCTACAAAGGAACACTTGTTCGTGGCCTTTTGGTTATGGTGGCAGGCCTTGCACTATACTTTCTTTCCTCCGTCTGCACCGTGGCGTGGCCCGATTCTTCGGTTTCTGTATCCGGCTATGCTATCCCCACGGGTTTCTTTATCCTGCTGGCAGGTTCGTTTGTGTTGGGAAGCTCGGCTACCATCTTACAGGTGGTCATCAATCCCTACCTGACAGCTTGCCATGTAGAGGGAACGCAATCCATTCAACGGCTGGCCATAGGCGGTTCCGCCAATTCCGTGGGAACAACACTGGCTCCTTATTTTGTTTCCGGCATCATCTTCGGTGGCTTAGCGCTCGAGGATGTTCGGGTTGAACAATTGCGTCTGCCCTTCCTTCTGCTTACCTTGGTAATCGTTGTGGTACTGGCATTGGTCATGCGCCTTTCGTTACCCGACATAGAAGGAACACGAGCCCAGCAGGGCGAACGTCTCGAGAAGAGTGTGTGGAGCTTCTCTCACCTCACACTTGGTGTCGTGGCAATCTTTTTTTATGTTGGTTGCGAGGTGTGCATCGGTGCAAACATAAACCTGTATGCACTTACCGAATTGCATCTTAATGTGACCACTATCACGCTGATGGCAACCGTCTATTGGGGACTGATGCTTATAGGACGTCTCTGTGGCAGTATGCTCAGTCGTGTATCGCCTCGGGTACAGCTTACATTCACTACACTGATGGCCTCCGTGATGCTTATTGCTGCCATCGTGCTGAATGAACCGTGGTTGTTAGTAGCAGTAGGACTGTTCCACTCCATCATGTGGGGTGCTATTTTCACCCTCTCGGTAGCTCATTTGGGTCCTTACACCTCTGTAGCCTCGGGTGTTTTCATGATTGGCGTGATGGGCGGCGCAGTACTTCCGTTAGTCCAAGGTATGCTGGCTGATATGGGTGGCTGGCGTTGGTCGTGGTTCCTGGTGTTGGGCGGCGAAGTGCTGATGCTTCTCTATGCCCTTGTCGGTTCACGTGTGCGCCAACGTGCCGATTAGCGTCGCTATCTTAAAAAAGGAATATTTCTTTTGTTCTTCTCTCGTTTTTTTCGTAACTTTGCGATTAGCATCGCGAACTTACTCCGTCTCGGCATAAAAAATAAATGGATTTATTTTGTTCTGCTCTCGACTTTTCGTAACTTTGCGATTAGCATCGCGAACTTACTCCGTCTCGGCATAAAAAATAAATGGATTTATTTTGTTCTGCTCTCGACTTTTCGTAACTTTGCCATTAGAGATGGCGAACTTACTGCGTCTCGGCAATAAAAACAAGTGAATTTGTTTTGTATTGCTCTCGACTTTTCGTAACTTTGCGATTAGCATCGCGAACTTACTCCGTCTCGGCATAAAAAATAAATGGATTTATTTTGTTCTGCCCTCGACTTTTCGTAACTTTGGCTATCACCGAAGTTACTGACACTCGGAAAAGGAAAGAAAAACAAGCTTTTCTTTCACTCTTCTCTCGTTTTTTTCGTAACTTTGCACGCAAAATAGAAGTTATGAGCAATATTGTAGCTATAGTGGGACGCCCCAATGTGGGAAAGAGTACCCTTTTCAACCGACTGACACAAACCCGACATGCCATCGTCAGTGACGAGGCAGGTACTACACGTGACCGCCAGTACGGCAAGTGCGAATGGGGACAGAGGGAGTTCTCGGTCATAGATACAGGTGGTTGGGTCGTAAACAGCGACGACATTTTCGAGGAAGAAATCCGCAAGCAGGTAACACTTGCTACGGATGAGGCTGATGTTATTCTCTTCCTTGTGGATATACACAATGGTGTGACCGATTTGGATGAGGCTGTAGCCGGTATTCTGCGTCGGACCAAGAAGCCCGTTGTGCTGGTGTGCAACAAGACAGATAATAACGAGACCTATCTCTCTGCCGAGTTCTATTCTTTAGGGTTGGGCGACCCTCAGTGCATCTCTGCTGCTACAGGCAGCGGAACAGGAGACTTGCTCGACCTCGTAGTCAGCCTCTTTCCCAAGGAAGGAAACGAACTGCCCGATGAGAATATACCTCGCTTTGCCGTTGTGGGACGTCCCAATGCAGGCAAGAGTTCGCTCATAAATGCTTTTATTGGTGAGGACCGTAATATTGTGACGGATATTGCCGGAACTACTCGCGATAGCATTTACACCCGATACGATAAGTTCGGCTTTGACTTTTATTTGGTTGATACCGCCGGAATCCGAAGAAAAAACAAGGTAACAGAGGACTTGGAGTTCTATAGCGTCATGCGCTCTATTCGTGCAATAGAGAACAGCGATGTGTGCATACTGATGATAGACGCTACACGCGGTATAGAGAGTCAGGACCTGAACATCTTCCAGCTGATACAGAAGAACCAGAAGAGTCTGGTTGTGGTGGTGAACAAATGGGACTTGGTTCCCGACAAAGATACCAAGGTGATGAAGACAATGGAGGATGCCATCCGCGACCGTATGGCTCCCTTCGTTGATTTCCCTATTATCTTTGCCTCTGCGCTTACCAAGCAGCGTATCTTCAAGGTGCTGGAGGCTGCCAAGGATGTTTATGGGAGCCGTTGCCGTCGTGTTTCTACAGCCAAGTTGAACGAGGAGATGCTTCCCCTGATTGAGGCCTATCCGCCACCATCCATGAAGGGCAAGTACATCAAGATAAAATACTGTATGCAGGTGCCCGAAACGCATGTGCCTACTTTTGTGTTTTATGCCAATCTGCCCCAATATGTAAAGGAGCCTTATCGTCGTTTCCTCGAGAACAAGATTCGTGAGCGTTGGGACTTTAACGGAACGCCCATTAACGTCTTTGTGAGACAAAAGTAAAGCCCTCTCCGTCTCCCCCCTTGGGGGAGTGAGGGACAGTTTAAGAAGTTTAAAGTGGATAGGTACCAAATACATAATCAACCATTAAGGCACTCTCCCAAAGGAGCAGCGGGGATGATACTTTTTCTTCTCGCTTTCCTCTTCTTTGCTTGCACAAAGACTGACTCAGATACATTTTCACATGAGTCGGTACGGCATGCTGCGGAGCGTTACTATTCGTTTTTTGTTCAAGGTGATGCCAAACAGTTTGTCGAGGGAATGGCAGATTCCCCATCTTTCTCCGAGGATTATAGCCGGCAGATGCAAAGCGTCATTGCACAGGCCGCGAAAGAACTTGCCAAGAAGGGTGGAGTAGTGCGGGTGGAAGCACTTTCCGACAGCCTTTATACAACCGATTCAACGGCTTACGTCTTTCTGGATCTGGTCTTTGCCGACAGTATTCATGAGCAGGTGGGACTGCCAATGATATTCCAAAACAGTAAGTGGAGGATGAGGGAGTGATTAGTTGAGAGTTGAGAGTTTTCGCTAACCGCTAACCGCTAACCGCTAATCGCTAACCGTTTAAAAATTGAGAGACATTTAATTATAATAATATGAAAAAGAGAATCTTTGTTGTTGTCGTTGCTTTGCTTGCAACAGTGATGGGCATTCATGCACAGCAGATGCCTAATGTACCCCTTGACCCGGCTGTTAAGGTTGGCGTTTTGCCTAACGGCCTTACTTATTACATTCGTCATAACGAGTGGCCCGAGAAACGTTGCGACTTCTACATTGCACAGAAGGTGGGTTCTATCCAGGAGGAAGAGAACCAACGCGGTTTGGCTCACTTCCTGGAGCATATGTGTTTCAACGGAACGACTCACTTCCCCGGTGATGCCCTGAAGCAGTATCTGGAGCGCATAGGTGTTAAGTTCGGTGAGAACCTGAATGCCTACACTTCTTTCGACGAGACAGTATATAATATTAATAACGTGAATGTAGAGACAGCTGGTGCCATAGACTCTTGCTTGCTGATTCTGCACGACTGGAGCCACGACCTCCTGCTCGAGGATAAGGAGATCGACAAGGAGCGTGGCGTTATCAACGAAGAGTGGCGTATGCGCCGTTCTGCCATGATGCGTATGCAGGAAGCTGCCTTTAAGGATCTATATGTTGGCAGTAAGTATGCCGACCGTATGCCTATCGGTACGATGGAGATCGTCATGAACTTCCCCTATGAGGATTTGCGTTCTTACTACCGTCGTTGGTATCGTCCCGACCTTCAGGGTCTTATCATTGTAGGTGACGTGAACCCCGACGAGATAGAGCAGAAGATTAAGGATATGTTTGCCGACATCGCTCCTGCTCCTGCCGATGCTGCCAAGCGTGAGGTAATTCCTGTGCCCGATAATGACGAGCCGTTGGTTTCTATCCAGAAGGATAAGGAGCAGACAGCTGCTTATGGAATTATTATGTTCAAGCACGATGCTACTCCCCGCGAATTCAAGAGTACAATGCCCTACCTCTTCCTGAACTACCTGAAGGGTGCCGTATCCGGTATGTTTGACGAGCGTCTGGAAGAGCTTTCACAGAAGCCCGACTGTCCCTTTATGCAGGCTGGCATAGGCTTTGGTGAATACCTGGTGGCCAAGTCAAAGGAATGCGTGAGTGCTTCCGTTGTTATGAAAGAAGGTCAGTACCTTCAGGCTATAGCTGCTGTTTATCGCGAACTCTTGCGTGCTAAGCGTGGTGGTTTCACAGAAGCTGAATACGAGCGCTATAAGCAGGAATACCTGTCTCGTCTGGATGCCCAATACGAAGCGCGCGACAAGGTGCAGAATACACGTTATGTTAATGAATACGTCCGTTATTTCCTGGATAACGAGCCTGCTCCTGGTATCGAGTGGGAACACCAGAATATGAAGACCATTATTCCTATGCTTCCCTTGGATGCTATCAATAAGGCTTTCCCGGAATTGATATCCGACAAGAACCGCGCCATTGCCCTCTTCATGCCCGAGAAGGAAGGTCTGCAGTATCCTACCAGGGAAGAGATTCTGAAGACCCTTGCCGATGTGGATGCCGAGGATATCGAGGTCTTTAAGGAGGAGGTAAATACCGATCCTCTGGTGCCCGAGTTGGTATCTAAGGCAAAGGTGAAGAGCATAAAGGATGATGTCTTCGGCTCTAAGCTGATTACACTCAGCAACGGCATAAAGGTACGCATTAAGCAGACTGACTACTCACCCAATCAGATTTCCATGAATGCTGTCAGCTGGGGTGGTAACAGCCTTTATCCCAACGACGAGTATCTATGTTCTGGTAATGCCGGAATGGTAAGCTTAGGCGGTTGGGGAACCTTCACGGCTACCCAGCTGACCAAGAAACTTTCTGGTATTCAGGCTTCTGTCTCTCCATCCGTTGGCGACCGTGTCGAGACCCTGAGAGGTAGCTGTGTGAAGAAGGATTTCGAGACGCTTCTGCAACTCACTTATCTCTGCTTCACCGCTCCCCACCGCGATGACGAAGCTTTCCAGAGTACCATGGCCCGTTTGCAGGATGTCCTGAAGAACCAGGACCTGGATCCCCAGACAACTCTTAGCGACAGTGTCGCAAGTGTCCTGTATAACAACAATGTCCGCGCTAAGCGTATGCGTACAGAGGATATCAGTAAGATTTCCTACGACCGCGTACTGGAAATCTACAAAGAGCGCTTTGCTAATGCCGCCGACTTCGACTTCTATTTCGTAGGCGACCTGAATGCTGATTCCGTAGCTCCCATGCTGGCTAAGTACTTAGGTGCCCTGCCTGTAAGCAAGAAGGCAGAGAAGGCCAAGGTTATCGACCGTCGCCTTACTAAGGGTGAACGTACCTGCATCTTCGAGAAGGAGCAGGATACACCCAATGCAACAGTCAACTTTGTATATCACGCTCCTCTAAAGGAGAACTTGCGAAACGATATTATGGTCGATATGCTGGAGCAGGCTATGTCTATGCTCTACACAGAGACCGTTCGTGAGGACGAGGGCGGTGCTTATGGCGTTCCCGTCAGTGCATCTCTTACGGATTACCCCGAGGAGATTGCCGTTGTACAGATACAGTTGCCCACAGCGCCGGACAAGATGGACCGCATGATGAAGGTTGTTTACGATGGTGTAGAGAAGGTTTGCACCGAAGGTCCTTCCGAGGATTATCTGCAGAAGATAAAGGAGTATATGGTTCGCTCTCATGCCGAGAACCTCAAGAAGAACGGCTACTGGATGAACCAGATGGTTACTCTTACCCGCTTAAAGAAGGATTATGTGACGGGTTACGACGAGATGGTTCAGAGCATCACCACCACCGACCTCAAGGAGCTGGCTCAGAAGATATTCAAGAGCGGCAACCGTTTGGTTGTTGGTATGAAGTCTCCTACCAAGTAAAGAAAGTATCCGATTATACAGAACCTGATGAAATTGTTTAGAACCTTAGTGGCTCTTGCTGCTTGTTTTGCCATATCCCAGACATTTGCCCAGAGCAAGATAAATTTGTCTGGAACCATTATAGAAAAGGAAACCAACGAGCCTGTTATGGCAGCAACCGTACGTGTTATGTTGCTGCCAGACAGCTCAATGGTTGACGGAATATATACCGATACGATGGGCGTTTTCCGCTTGGTGGACATCAAGGAACCCAAGCACGGGAAACGTCTTTCGTTAAAGGTCAGCTGTATCGGATATATCACCCGTTTCATGGATCTGGCCGAAGTGCATAAGGGCGATAACGCTTTGGGCTTCATCACCCTGCAGCCCGATGTCAAGCTGATGCAGGAGACCACCATAACCGGTGCCGCACTCAAGGTGCGTATGGACGGCGACTCCTTGGTCTACGACCCTACCGCTTATCGTGTTCAGGAAGGTTCTACATTGGAGGCGCTGGTGAAACTTCTTCCCGGTGCCAAGATAGATGATGACGGAAAGATTACCATCAACGGAAAAGAGGTTACCAAGATTCTCGTCGACGGAAAGGAGTTCTTCCTGAACGACAAGGATATTGCCATGAAGAACATCCCTGTCGAGATGATCGAGAAAATCAAGTCATACGAACGTAAGAGCGACCTTACCCGCATCACCGGAATCGACGACGGAGAAGAGGAGACCGTACTGGACCTCTCCGTCAAGAAAGGCATGAAGCAGGGATGGTTCGGAAACGCCAATGCCGGCTACGGTACAGAGGGACGCTACAACAACCGCGTAATGGCCAACCGCTTCTGGGAAGACAATAACTTTACCATACTGGGTAGCATCCGCAATACACCCGAGCGTTGGGGGTGGGGCGGCAACAGCGGTCTTCATAACACCAAGGAGATAGGTTCGAACTTCACCATCAAGAAGGAGAAACTGGAGGTGGGCGGAAGCGTCAACTACCGCTACCGCGGGTCGGACGTCGAGAATGTCTCCGAATCAGAGAATTTCGTTGCTTTACGCGGTAAGTTGTCCAATTCTGTCAGCACCAGCCTGAGCGGTAATCACAACTTCGACGGTAATGTCCGCCTGGAGTGGAAACCCGACACTATGACCAACATCATGTTCCGTCCCAACTTCGGTTACTCCAAGGGTCATGGCTTCGGGGATTACTCGTCCCTTAATTATGATGCCGATGAACAGACCGGTCTGCGCGATACGGTCAACACCAATAATAACCGCAACAACAGCAATAACCATAATGCATGGATCAACGGATGGCTGCAGTACAACCGCAAGTTCAATAATAAGGGAAGGAACATCACGTTCAGGACCAATGGAGGCTATTCAGAGGGCCGTAACGAACAGCTCTCAGCTGCCGACATCACCTATCGGAAAGATGCGGCAAACGTCCAGAACGACCGCAACAACCGCTATTATAATACCCCGTCGCTGAATTACAACATAGGCGGTCAGGTTACCTATAGCGAACCCATTGCCGACCGTACCTATCTGCAGCTCAGCTATCGCTATAACTACAGCTATAACCGCAACGACCGCAAGGCTTATGTCTACGACTCCGATGCTTATCAGACACTTTCCGGCTATATAAGGGATAACCATTATGCCATCGAGGATGCCCTTATGATGATGGAACAGGAAGGTTGGCAGATGCGCGACACGGTAGCGCTGAGTCAGTTCTCGGAATACCGCAACTACAACCACAACATCAGCCTGCAGTTCCGTCGTGTCCGCGAGAAGTACAACTTTAATATCGGTGTGGATGCCTTGCCCCAGCGTACGAAGTTAAACTATAAGTATATGGGCCGAGAGTATCCCGAAGTCGTTCGCAACGTCTTTAATATGGCACCCCGAATGTACTTCAAATACAACTTCTCGAAGCAGACCAACCTGGATTTCCGCTATAACGGACGTACCAGTCAGCCCAGTATGACTAACCTGCTGGATATTACCGACGACTCCGACCCGCTGAACATCTCGCGCGGTAACCCGGAGCTGAAGCCCTCCTTCTCGCATAACCTGAACGGACACTTCAATACCTACGATGCCGAGAAGCAGCAAGGTCTCTGGAGCTACCTCTATGCCAATATCACCCACAATGGTATCAGCAACAAGACCACTTACGACCCCGTGACAGGTATCCGCACTACCAAGCCGATGAATATCAACGGCAACTGGGGCGGCGGAACAGGTGCTGGCTTCAATACCGCCATGGGCAAGAAGAAACTGTTCTTCCTGAGTATAGATGCCCACATCAATTATAACCATAATGTAGGTTTCTTTAATAATGCCACCGCCCAGCAGGTCGACGATCAGGACATCACCTCCGTCACCCATAACCTGCGTACCAGCGGAACCTTGCAGTTCTCGTTCCGTAACGAATGGATAGATGCCGGTATTCGCGGCTCGCTGAATTATCAGTATACCAAGAATAATGTTACCGATACGGGCAACAACAACACCTATCGCTTCTCCTATGGTCCGCGTGTAGAATGGACGATGCCGTGGGGCACCAAGCTCTCTACAGATTACGGCGTTCAGTGCCGGAGGGGTTACTCTCAGGCTGACATGAATACCACCGAGATGATATGGAACGCCTCTCTGGCCCATTCCTTCCTAAAGGGAAAGGCCTTGACCATAAAGGCAGAGTTCTTCGATATCTTAGGTCAGCAGAGTAACATCAGCCGTTGGGTATCAGAGTTCAGTCGTAGCGATACCCGCACCAACGATATATACCAGTACGGTCTCTTCTCCCTCATCTATCGTTTCAGCATCATAGGTGGCAAGAATACCATGGGTACCAGCGACGAGCGCAAGGAACAGCGCTGGTAATCCTGTTCCTCATCCTTTAACCTTTGCTTCATTCCCCTTATCTCCACGACTCATTCAGATAGGACTTTATAGGGGTAAGGGATTATCTGAACGACTCGTTCCCTCTACACAATCTTATCCTTTGTAGGAAAAAAGCATTACATTACTAACTGTATAGTCATAAATCACTTCACTATGACCTTTATAATCTTTTTATTATCCAAACGGCCATCAATTGGTCGGAGAATATAAATACCCGGCGAAAGTTCCTTTAGGGAGGAAACATCCTTAGCCACATACTGGCCTCTCAATGTATATACATTAAATCTTCCTGAGGCTATAATCTCAGCAACATCATCAGACATTGTGACCGTCAATTTACCATTGACATAAATAAACTCATAGTTCTGAGCATCACCGCCACTAACAATGATGTCGTACTCTCCCATTGGACTTCCTGTTTTAGCATCTGTAGTAACTGTAGGAGCCTCTATCAGAACGTCTGGTGTCTCACCATTCTTAAATCCATCGTACAGGATTGTAAAGATAGGATTTTCCTCACCCTCCAAGCGAGAGTAGTCGTCTACATAAACTGTCAGCGGGGCCTTAGTGACTGTTAGTGTACCACCCACGTAAGTAACATTCATATTCTCTACAGAACCCTTGTCTATAACGATAGGATACTCACCTACTGCCGACTGTTGGTCGGCCTCGCACGACAACTGCGGTATGCCTCGCAAGGCTGCGCCATCTATCGTGTAGGCCAATTCAGGATTTTGCTCACCATATTCGCGCGTGATGTTTGTGACGGTTACCACAGTTGGGAAGTCTGTGCTAAGACGCAACGGACTGACGCGTGAACCGTAAGCCTCTTGAGTTAGTTGGAATGTCTCTGAAATGTCGAGTAATTCCAAGGTATGTGCTTTGACAGCCTTTAGTGTGATAGCATCCTCGTCGTTGCCGTAAACGGTCAGATAGTAGCGTCCGTCTATCAGTTCTGCCACACCACGACACTCGTCACCACAGAATGCTCCTATGGCAAAACCGTCATCCTGACGTTCATTACCGACATACAATTGTGCCGTGATATTCATTGTGACAGGATATGCATATATATCGACTTTCAGTCCTTCTCTGTCTTCGAACGGCTCTTTTTGGGGCTCGGTAGTCGTTTTTCCTACATCACGGAATGTCAGTACACGGTTGCTCTTTGACATCAGCAAATAGCCACGTCCGTTATCGAGGGTCATCAATGTACCAGACCACTGACCATTCTCGAAAATAGCATAACCCAGCTGTCCACTGATAATGTCACCCTCACGGGCCTGATTACCAAAGGCCTCGTCAAGCGTTTGGCTATGTCCAATGGGATAGCCTATCCAGTTCCATCCCTTGTGTAACTCCATTGAGGTTATAGCAGGATCAATCTGGTCTAACTTTCGTTCTACAATAGCAGGCGAGACAGACTTAACCTTGTAAGAGGCCATCGCAGTCAATGGATCCATGCTACCAACAACAGGCTGACCATTGATGATGCTTACCTCCTGCGTTTCACTTTGCATGTACTCAACATAGTCGTAAAGTTCATTTGGATCCATATCGTCTGCCATGTTGTGAGATATCCACTGCCAACGCTTAGAAAAGTCCCATCGCAGATTAGTTTTATATGTATTATAGTGATAGGTAGCTTCATCGCTCACTAACATATTGTTGCAAGTGGCAATGGCGCGAATCAGCGTTTTACCCTCAATTCTGATAGGATTTCCGTCATAACGGTGAGTGGTCTCGCTCTCAAGTGAAGGCTCTGTGCCATCAGTAGAATACCAGATGACAGCATTGGGCGTATTGCAAGTCAGCGTCACCGGAGCATGGCGGTATACCATTGTACTGTCTGCCAATGACGCCATGGGCTGTTCTGTTAAGATACTGGCTCCCGGGTAGTAGGTCACAGTTATTTCGCGACTTTCGTTCGTATCACTGATGTCATGCACAGCCACATAGTAAGTGCCCGTTAGCAAACCATTTGTACCAGCAATAACCTTGGCGGCATCGCCACTAACGTGGTATATTTCCTCACCGTCAGGTGCGAACAATTGCATGGCACAAGGACGACTGGCCTGCAAGCGGATACCATCGCCACGATAGGCTTCTAGGCGGAACCACTTGATTTTTCCTGCGTCAGGGACTATGACCGTAGTGGGTTCGTTCAGTTCTAAAAGTGTTGCCTTCATGACAGCCTCGCGGGTCGTTACATCTATATATTGCATGGTGCTGTCGGTCATGCCGCCTCCATTGTCGAAGAACCGTACTGTCAGGTCGTTAATGGCATACACCATAGGCTTGTTATTCTCCATCGTAAAGTGGAATTTACTGCTACGTATGGGCATTGATTGCAACTTCAGTTCTCCTGCTACTTCATAGGCGTTGTTGGTTGCCAATCTTTCCACGCGTTTCAGAGTGGAGAAATCGTCGTTCAGCCAGTACTCATAACCACTTAACTTGGGGTCTACTATAAAGAAAGCGGTCTGTGCCGGTGTGTTCAGTCCACTGCTGTTGCTGGTCAATTGCCACGTCAACCTGTGCAGTCCAGGTTCCAGGTCTTTTACATCCAACTCATAGTTCAGACTGTCACCTACAAAGCCATGTTGTAAGGTGACAAAAGCTCCGTTATCCACTCTGCATGTCAAGCGCACGCTACCCAGGTCTTCTACAGTAGGCACGCGCAGGAAATAGTTATTCGTCAGCATCGTTGAAGCTTCGCCTGGAGCTTTCACCATAGTTGTCAATAGGTGGACGCCTTCCTGAACGTCCTGCATAGGTATGTTGGTCTCGTACAAGTCGCCCAAATTACTAGACATACGTCCTTTCAACTCTCCATCTATGTAAAAGATGTAGTCAGTTTTGCTGCTGTTCTTCATCATGGGTTGCTTGATGAAGTAGTAGGTTTGAGCAGGCAATTCCAGATATATGCCATCACTCAGGTCGTAAGGAGCCACATGTAGAGCATGTACACCATCGCTCAACATAGACACATCCAAGCTGAATGCTGCGTTATAGTTCTCAATCTGTCCTGCAAGTTCCTTTTGGTCGTCAAACCAGTATTTCATACCATAGCCATCCGGCTGTTGGGGGTCGTCGGGATTATCATCCTCCCTCTGTTTAGGCTCAACCACATCGAAAGCAATAACACTGCCATATTCTGCAATCTTGAAGAGTTCAAAGGGTGACTCTATACCAGAATGCGATAGCAGGTTGGCAGGTTCTGTCTTGTTGCCCAGCTTTGTAACTTTAAAGGCGCCAGGGAAGGGATCGCTGCTGGTAGCACCTTGCCCTCCACCTGCACGTCTTAATTCATAGCAGTTGTGCTCAGGGTCAGCATTCACTTTGTTCTCATTCCATGGAGCTACATCGGTTGAGTCGACACGATATACCAACATGCCCTGTCCAGGCAGGTACTTGTCCCATTTATAGATGGGATGACGATATTCCATGAGGAAAAACTCGTTGTCGACACCCGAATTCATACGGTAACCCGTATTGCTGGTACCGATAGGATTAATCTGATAAGTACCCAAATCGGTAATCTGCTGCGGAGTGGCAAACCCCATCACCCAACGTTCATACAAACCAAGGCCAGCTGGCGTGCGACCAAAGTTCAGGTGACCGCCTGATGCCATCAGGCTCCATGAGTCTGGATCGTTGCTCTCACCACTTTCTTCTCCGTCTGTATCGTATAGGTCGGGAAGTCCTAACACATGACTAAACTCATGACATATAGTGCCTATACCTTCATAGACAGAGTAGTCTTCGTCGCCAAGCAGTTCGGTAGAACAGGCATAACGGTCAATCTCCACACCATCACATTCTATCTTCCCATTGGGCGAAAGTGCGTAGGCGTGTGGCCACAAAAGACGTTTGTCATTGTCACCATAGTGGGCACTGATGCCAGAAAAGATGAAATACACCAAATCCACCTTACCGTCCCCATCGCCGTCAAACTTGCTGAAGTCTACATATAAATCGGCATCGGTGATGGCAGCCTGAGCCAGCTTATAGAAATCGGTTGACGAATTACTATTGGCATCATATTGACTGAAGTCGATGGGGATAGGCCCTACCACTTCGAAATGCGGTGTGAACAAATGATTGGAGTTATCAGAAAAATAATCACGCACACTACCTGAATACACTCCGTATTCTGAATCGTCGTAACCGGTGTAGTTCTCGCTGTTTACCATCTTGTCAAGGATATCAGCATATTCGTTACTTGAGAAAGGACGATCCTTGTATTCAACAAGAAGAATCAGTCCACGGAAATTCTTGTAGTCATATCGTGGAGCACGATTGCGGGCTAAAGCACGACGGGATGCCATTGCCTGACTGCGACGCCTGCCCTCAGCTATCCTCATGCGAGTGCTCTTTTCGCTCATTTTGGGCTTCTGATATTTCGTCCTGCTCTGTAACCAAGTCTGTTCTTCTTCCGTACGCTGAGCTGCATCGTGGGCCACACGATTAGTTGCAGCTAGCTCTCCGTTGGCCAGTTCCTCAGCATAGACATAGTAGCCTTGGGCGTTTCTGATGATGGTGTAGCCGTCGGCAGTAGTGCAGTAGTGCAAGTATTCGTCGCCGTGAAGACGGATGTTCAGCGTAGTACCGTCAGGTTGACGTGCTTGTGTCACGCTAGGCCATGCTGGAACGGCCATAACTGCACCTTGCCATAGTAGCAATGCCAACAGACTAATGATACATCGTCGTATGATCATAGTCGATGTTTTTTGGGGTTATTCTATGGTATTCTCTACCTTGATTCTCACGTTCAGCGTACCAGCATCCGATGTCCGCGGAGCTACCTCCATCAGTTGGATATGCGGGCCTGACAAACGAGGGCTGTAAGGGAAGTCGCCAGAATACATGCCATAGATGGAATTGTACTCAGGTCTTAGTTCGAAAGTTTCAGTACTGCTATACCAAAAAGAACTTGTATTATTATAAGTCTTAAAGACATCAGACGGCCTGACCTTTTCATAACTAATATAGGTGTTTTTGCTTTCGTCGGGATGATAAGTATTTGGCAAAAGGCAGTTGTTGAATGTTGTAGTTGAATTAAACTCACAAGAACTAGCCAATACACTGTTTGAGATGGTTGAATTATATAATCGCATATTATCATAAGTATTACCGGTATTGATTAAAACACTATTATGGACATCCAATACTGATGTCGTTGCGCTCACACAATAAGGGCATGCTATATAGCTGTTAATTATGGTTGCAGAACAAGCTTCGCCACATTTGAAACTTGAAGAAACTTTACAATGATAGAACATTGCATTTTTAATGGTGCCTGCGTATGTTGATCCCCCCGTATCGCCGTAAGTTGTATAGCGAATATCAGTTAGTTTACATTTCACAAATTCAGGTCTCTCTTGGGTATGGTTATAATATATCACATAATCATGATAGATTCCTTCCAAACGGAAATGATTACTGCCTGCATCAGAAATATCTAATGTCATATTGCCAACAAGTTGAGTTGGCCCAACATTATATATAGTATCCATTTCCATACCTGCACCACGAATCTTAACGGCTTTCTCGATTGTGGCAACAGATGCGAACGTTCCGCTCGACAGTGTTATCAGGTCACCATGTGCAGCCTCCTTATAGGCATCCTGGAGTGCATTATAACCACTAAAGGTCTTACTTGTTCCCTCATGCGTCAACACGGCCACGGCTTGCTGAGCCTTTGCTACTGTTATACTCATCACAACAGCACACATAAAAAAATATAATTTCTTCATAATATCAAATTTATGTATCGTAATAATCATGTATTCAACATCCTGTTTCTTATTATTCCCATTGCAAAGTTAGCATAATAACAATATATGGCAGAATCCCTTCGGATTCAATTTCTAATCCACTAACGATCTGTAGTATGCTTCGTCTCTTGTTTGCTGTAATACCACACAATCCCATAGTTCGATTCTTACATAATCCATTCCATCACCTCTTGGTTGGTTTGGTTCATCTCCACGTGTATAGTTGAATCCGTCCCAACTCATTTTGACCTTACCCTGCGGAAGTTCCCAGAACAGGTTAATCTCATGCGGCTTTGGCATAACGCCGTAGCCGTAATCATCGTAAGATGATTCGACAGGCATGCTTTCCTTCATATATTCGAGCATAGGCAGCATTTCTTCCTCGCTCAGTTTCCTTTCTGTAGCCAAACTTACATGTGTTACTACGTCCTTTCCGTATGCATAAACAGAACAGGGGCCAAATATCGGAAGGTCTGCTTCTTGTATGTTGAAATCTTTCATCGGGACATTGAGGGAAGCAATATTTCCAATTCTGAGATGCTGCTCGCCGATGAACATGTTGAAATCATCAGAGGCTCTTATCTCTCTCAATTGTTCGATGAGCGGCTTCAGCTTATTTCGTGCATTAAGGGCGTCGTTCTGCGTAAAGTCCAAAGAAGACTGCTTAAGTTCTTCACCCAGATAATAATTGAAGAAGATTTGTAATACTACTTCATCAAAACCTGGCGTTACGGAAAACGGGTGATAGTCCGAAGGCAATTCAACGCATTTGCCGCAGACCCTCATTATTTCTTTCTTGTGAAGTAAATGTTCGCGTGCGTCGCTATCCTGTGGATCGTAGTCGCCATATTCCGTCTTCTCATGATTATACTCATAATGACTTATCTGACCGAAGCTAATTCTTCTTCCGCCAGCTCTGACTTCTTTCTTGTCGTAGTCAATCTCCAGATTACCTAATGATTTACAAAAAATCATAACTAACAATTACTTTAAATATCATTCTTCTTTGCGATGATGGCATCTTGAATCCATTGCTTAATCATGGTAAGGTTTTCATCAAAGTATTCTTTTATCCTATCCATCTCCTCGATGAAGGAAGGCTCTTTCAGGTAGACAGATCTTTTTGACATAAGGTCTGAGGCATGTAACCATAATTCCCAATTATCTCTAATGGCTATAGTAAAATCTTGCATACGAAGATTAAGTTTGCTGGTGATTCTTGAGATAATATTGCAGTATGTTTCCTTTTCGATGACATCCTGGGCTTGTTCAATCTCTGCGAGGGCACTTAAAATACTCTGATACTTCTCACCCAATACTTTCACGCAGTCGCTAAAACTAATGTATTCAGAAATCTGCATAGAGTTATGTTCTTCCGATTGCAAGTCAAATAGAGCTTGGCGGAAATCGTCGCAGACTGTCAAATCTCCCAATTCAACGACGTAGCAGTAGTCGTCGTCGCCGGGAATATCCCCTACTTTTACTCCACTTACTATTAATCCGACACTAATTCGCCTACCTTGATATACAAAGCCATTCCGATCATATTCATTCGCATAGACCTTTTCTTTTTTGTCTTTAGCTATTTCTTTAATCCTAGCTGCGATTCGACCGTTTATGTTATTTTTTTCCCAGTCTTCCAACCATTTATTACCCATAATCTATAATTAAGAACTTTAATATCAATTACTTGCTCTTAACTCTTCTCTTGTCAATAATAAACCCTTTATCCGCTTTGGGCACAACTTCTAATCTCTAAAGTTAACTCCATGCTTCAGCCCACTTTTCTTCTATCGACAGAGAGTCTGGGTCCTCAAGACCGCACTTTGAGCAGACGCGTCTGCCATCTTTCCATTCGTAAGTATGGTCACAATTCCTCACCTTTTCAGCCCAATGCTGAAGCATCGTCATTTCACCAGCACGGCTCATGGCATGTTCGTCGCCCTTTTTGGCCTTTTCCACGTATTCATCTTTCATCTTGCCAGCCAAATCAGACAGTTTCTTCAGTTTCTCGTTGTCACTCTCCATATTTCAAATAGCTTTTGTTTTATTGTGATTATTACTCTTTGCAAAAATAACGATTATTATAATACGCACAAAGAAAACCAAAGGTTTTTATCGAAATGACATAGACTTAATAATGATTTTTCGATAAAATGGAAATCATAAAATGAGAAAAAAATATGATTCAGGGTTCACGGTTTCAGGTTTGATGCTACGCATCGAGCCTGCTACGCCATGGCAAAGCCCAAACAAGCTTGGTTTCTGCGCATGGCTTAAACGCAGCCTTCAGGTTATGTGGTTCCATCTTCCATCATACATCTTCCATCTCACATCTTCCATCTTACATCGTTTTATCTGTTACTTGTCAACAAAAAAGGCACCCATCTAAATGGATGCCTTTTTCTGTCAGAGATAATCAGAGCTTACTTTGTTACCTTGTCAATGTAATAGTCTAGGCCGAAGATGGAGCCTGCCAGGAGGAATGCCTGCCCGACGTAGAACAGAAGTCCGTTTGCCACATCCGCTATGGTAAACACCTGATAGGCTACCATTACCACACTTGTGCTAATCAGCATAACGGCACAAGAATACTGAATCTTCTTTTTTCTGTCCATACGTTAGAGTAAGCAGTTAGCACCTGCACCGCCCAGTATGGCAGCTATAACATAACTGATAATCTGCAGGATTGTCTTTAGTGTCTTGTTCATAATCTCAGCCTCTCCCCCCGCCCTCAAGCCTCACCCCTAACCCCTCTCCGAGGAGAGGGGAACTATTTAGAGTGAGCGATGAGCCAAGGTTATGAGGACTTTGTTAAAACGTTAATAATCTTTTTTTCAGTTCCCCAAGTTCCCCTCTCCAAGGAGAGGGGTTAGGGGTGAGGCTGCTTTCACTCGTCGCTGTCACCGCCGTTGCCGCCGGTGTTACCACCACCGCCATTGCCGCCGGTGTTACCACCGCCAGTGTTGACGTTGACGTTGTCGTTATCGTTATCGTTGTCCTCAACGATACCCTCGTCGGCACTCGTTACGCGCTTCACTTCCTGACCGTTGCGGTCGTAGCAGGTAATCTGGATGGCAGTGTCAGCCAGCTCGTCCTTCAGGTCAGTCGTGGGAGTGAAGATGATGCGGCGGCTGCGGATAAGGCCAGCCTTCACCTCGTTCACGTTGGCAACACTCTTGGCGCGAAGACCGAATCGCATGCTACCCAGTCCGGGGATTGCCACGCTGTGACCTTCGGTGGCCCAAGCCTTGATTACCTCGCCTGCTGCATCCCATGCGGCCTGCATTACACCCTTGCTGATGCCGCTGCGGAGAGCAGCCTCCTTGATAACCTTGTTCTGATTGAGGGTGGCATACAGTTCGGGAGCCATCACATAGCGATAGGTTCCTTCGTACTTGCCAACCTTGATTTTCGTTTCGTTTGCTTTTACTTTCAACATAGCTTTTGTGTTTGATTGTTTGTTTGTAAATAAATTTCTATCACTCTCTCTGAACCGGTTCTTTTCTGTCAAGTTGGGGAGGAAAAACTCTCTAGTTAGGCAATTTTTGCCGCTTAGTTAGGGAGTGCGTTCCCTACCTCGTTTTTTTGACATTGCAAGGCTCGTGCAAGCGAGAGGAGAGTCAAGATATTTTATCTTGCTATCCCGAGCGCAGCCGAGGCTCGCGTTAGATTTTTAAATCTGACGCAAAGATACGACAGTGGCATTGCGGTTCTCGAATAAAAGTCAAACTTTTTTTCAACTTTTTCAGGAGCGCGGTCATTTGGTCATTTGGTCATTTGTCAAAATCGAAAACGGATGCTGTCAAAACCGCCACTATAATATAAATATATATTTATATATAGTGAGCAATAACCGCGTTTCCGAAATCGAAAATGACCAAATGACCTTGACCAAATGACCACGAGTTTTTGCCAAACTATATGACGAGGAGG
>Ga0310691_10000672_pt1 | contig 60082 bp, 54 predicted proteins | sample 176DNAGHGlowgp2_FD_203887 | JGI IMG/M metagenome (GOLD analysis project Ga0310691, IMG submission 203887) | Sheep rumen microbial communities from Palmerston North, Manawatu-Wanganui, New Zealand - 1766 DNA GHGlow gp2 (v2) (version 2) | ecosystem: Host-associated > Mammals > Digestive system >... | reverse complement strand
TGCCAGAAAGAATTATCTGATCACGGAAAAGGACGGACATACATATCTCTACGTCACCTCAGATACCGCCATTGACGGAAAGACCCTTAACATCGTCACATGCCGTGATATTACGGAAATGAGCCTGCTGCTTGATCAGAGCATACGCGATTACCGTATGATCACTATCATCCTGCTGTCCGTATCAGTCCTGATCCTGCTCATCCTCAGCCGTCTGCTCACACGTCCGCTTGAAAAACTCAGCGATACAACGGACGCTTTCGCCGGAGGAGATTACTCCACCCGTTCGGACATTCATTCCGAAGACGAGGTCGGACACCTTGCAAACAGGTTCAATTCCATGGCTGACTCCGTAGAGGAGCATGTGGAAGAACTGAACGACATGATCCACAGAAGGGAGCAGTTTGTTGCCGATTTCACCCATGAAATAAAAACTCCCATGACCAGCATAATCGGCTATGCGGATACCATGAGATCCATTGATCTCACAAAAGAAGAACAGCAGTCCGCTCTGGGATACATCTTCTCCGAAGGAAAAAGGCTTGAGGCCATGTCCTTCAAGCTTTTCGACCTTCTGTACCTTAAGGATCACCCCATAGAGTTCCGGCCCATTTCCGCCGAAACCCTGGCGGAGGATGTGAACGCAAGCACGACCCCTCTGATGGAGGCTTCGGATATACATCTGAAAATCTCCGCAGCACCCGGTATACTTTCAGGTGATCCCGAACTTCTGAAAACCGTATTCATAAACCTTATCGATAATGCAAGGAAGGCTTCGAAACCCGGAGATACCGTTGAGCTTAAGGGATGCATGATGCCCCCCGGTGATAAAGATGATACTGCCGCGGTCTACCGTTTCACAGTAAAGGATCACGGCATCGGAATATCCGAGGAGGATCAGAAAAAGATCTTCGATGAATTCTTTATGGTCGATAAATCCAGAACAAGAGCTGCAGGAGGTGCAGGTCTCGGTATGTCGCTGGTGGCTGTCATACTCGAACGCCACCACGCCAGGCTTGAACTCAGGAGTAAACCCGGCGAAGGAACAGAGATCGACATATATTTTGATACCCGGGCAAAAGACCGATGACCTCATGACCTGCCGGAATAAAAGTACAGAAGGAATACGCCATGACTAAAAAACGCCGTACAGCTTCATACATCCTCGCTTCGCTGTCCCTGCTGTTCACCGCAGCCGTGATAGCTGCTGCCCTGCTGCTTCCCGGAATGCTCATGAAGAAAAATGCAAAAGATGAGACCGGGATCGTTACAGCCGTACCTGCAGCTTACTATGCCGGCCCTTCGGATGCGGTGGTAAAAAATGCGTCCCGCCAGCTGACCGAGGATCAGAAATGCAATCTTATCTACGGTGAATGGGAAAGCGAGCTCTCACCTGCGCAGCAAAACGAATGCAGCCTTACCGAGTACGAACTGATCAGCAAAAACACCTGGCCTGTCATCTCGGAATACCAGCACTGGTACTCATGGACCGCCTCGCCCTACAAGGCAGTGGATACAACCTTCCGGACCTACACCGCCATCTTCTGGCACGTGATCTTCAAAAAATATGACAACAGTGAGATTCATGAATACTTCGTTACCGAAAGCGGGACTCTGCTGGATGCCGAACGGGTAAGGGAACGTCTGGAGTAAGCCGCCGGCCACTTCAGATGGAATCTCGGAAACTAAGGTAGAAAAAAGATGGACATTTTTTAGCTTTATGTTATAATATGTCATGTCCCTAATCAATTTACCCAGATATCTGCGAATATGGTGTAATGGCAACACGTCTGCTTCCCAAGCAGGAAATGCGGGTTCGATTCCCGTTATTCGCTTCATAACGCCGGGATGTCCTCTGCAGGCATTCCGGTGCCTTTGTATTATGTCGCCGGGATCGGTATACGGGGCATAAGAAAACGTATCAAAAAGAAACAGATAGACGCAGATCTAAATACCGCAGACTTAAAGGTTTTTTATGTTTGAACAGATACAGATAGTTTCATTTATTTTTGCTGCAGGAAGCAGTGCCGGATGGCTGCTGGAGGTTGTCTACCGGCATTTTTTCCCGTCTATAGGGCAGACCAGCCGATGGGTCAATCCGGGATTCCTTGCCGGTCCCTGCAATCCTCTTTACGGAACCGGGCTGTCAATACTCTACGGATTGTCATTTATCACATTTCCGGGCATGGATCCCGACGGTTTCTGGACCAAGGCTCTCGTGCTCCTCATAATGACTGCTGTAATGACCGTGGTAGAGCTTATTACAGGCTGGGTATTTATCATACGGATGAATGTCCGTCTTTGGGATTATTCGGATAACAGGTTTAATTATAAAGGGATCATATGCCCTCTCTATACTTTTTTCTGGGGACTTATCTGTGCGATCTATTATCTGTTCGTACACAATTTCTTTTTATCCTTTCTTCCGAAGATCATCAGTACCCAGTATTTTGCTCTTGCCATGATCATTTATTATGCGATCTTCGGAATCGATCTTCTGTATTCCTTCAAGATACTCAGACTCATACGTAATCTGGCAAAGGAATATAATATCGTCGTGCTCTTCAACATCTTCCGGAACAAGCTGGGTGACCTCCGCAAAGAGCTTAAGGAAACCAACAAATTCTTCCGCCCCATGGAACTGAAAAGCATATCCATGAGAGATGCATTTGTAAGATATAAGGATGCTATATCCTTTTCAAGATGGAAGGACCGTCTGGCCAGAATACGAAGGGGCGGCCATTCAGACAAAGATACCTCCGAATCCTGAGATCAGCTTTATGAAGCCGGGTACATACACCCGGTTTCTATCTGTTTTTTACACCATGAGTATAAGAGATAAGGGAAAGCCATGAAAAAGGTCAGAAAAACCATACTTGCCATAATCATCGCCATTCTTCTCGTGGCGGTTACTTTTATGGACACATGGCTTGTATTCCGTATGACCGCCGATCAGACCCGCGAATCCGGAAGCAACCAGCTGACCGCCATCAGCGGAAAACTGGAGGGTACGATAAATGACGCCATGCTGGAGACTATGAAAGTGGCGCTGTACCTTTCACAGATCATAAGTGACGGAACAAAGGACACTCTTGAGGAAAGTATCCGCAGCAGCAAGAAACGGCTGCTGGACGAGGATAACGGTGTCTTTAATGTCTATGCCGCCGGAACCGGCTGGGACATCATACCTGATTTTGACAACCGCGGCGCCGATTACATAGCCACGGAACGAAGCTGGTACACAGGTGCCATACGCAATCAGGGAAGTCCTTATGTATCCGCTCCGTATATGGATGCCATGACCGGAAATATCTGCTATACCGTTTCGGTAATGCTTCCTGACAACGATACCGTTGTTGCTCTGGATTACACCATGGAGAATATCCAGCGCCACATAGCACAGCTCTATTCCGACGGCACCAGCCGTGCCATTATTGTGACGGATGAAGGCATCATCGCCGGCTGTGACAATGAGGAACTGGTTGGAAAGCAGATGGTCACTGCACTTCCCGATTATGCCGGCATCTACTCCAAGGCAAGATCCTCCTACGGCGTAGTCACAGGCCGGGTTAAAGCGGATTTTCTGTACGAAAATCTCTTCGCAACCCGTTCCAGCACCGGCTGGTATCTGATCTTCGGGGAATCCGACTGGGAGCTCTATAAGTATTCCTACATACAGCTGGGAGTCACCCTGCTGCTTTCCATCGTACTTTTTACAACCATAATCATTCTGTACATTACTGCCGCAAGAAGCCGTAAAAAGGCCGAGAATGCACTTGCCTCCAAGGAGGAATTCCTGCAGTCCGTGGGTTCGGAGCTTCGTGAGCCCCTGCGCCAGATCCTGAATAATTCCGAGCAGGCCCGGGCCGCGGAGGACGGCATACATTCCGAAGAATTCTCCCGCATTCACTCCGCCGGCGAAAAGCTCTCGGAAATGATAGAGCAGATACTCTCCTACTCCAGCATCGTCCGCGCCGAAAAGCACACGGATAAAGAGAAGGGCAGCAAGACTCATCGTAAGATCCACCGGGGTATAAGGGTTGCCGTTACGGCTTTCCTTGTCTTTGTAATGATCATAAGCTTCTATACCAACATTTCCTCCGCATCTTCTCAGGGAAATATTACAATGCAAAAGGAGGCTGCCCGTTACGAGTACTCGCTTTCCGAATGGATCAATACCCAGAAGAGCATTCTGGATATGTTCTGCTCCGTCATCTCGACGAATCCGGAAATGCTTGATGATTACGAAGGTACCGTAGCTTACCTGAACCGGATCACCATGCAGTACCCCGAGATCTCCGTTACCTACATCGCAAATCCCGACCTGGAGCATACAGTCTTTATGAACAACGGTTGGGAGCCCGACTCAGACTGGCACGTGGAGGAACGTCCCTGGTACCTGGATCTTATGGCATCGGAGGATAACTGGATCATTTCCGCCCCGTATTACGATGAACAGACCGGCAGCTACTGCGTGACCTTTGCCGAAAGGATCTATGACTCATCTACGGGTAAATTCCTCGGCAACTTCGGTATCGACTTCTTTATGGATAAGCTGGTGGATATTCTCGGCGACAGCTACAGCGATTCCGGTTATGCCTTCCTTGTGGACCTGAACGGAAATATCATAAATCACCCCTACGGGAGTTATCAGATGACGAAGGACAACACAACCTCCGTAACTTCTCTTCCGTACGGCGAGCTTTCCGGTGACGGCAAAACCACCAGGATATTCAGGGATTACGACGGTTCCCTTAAGATCCTCATTTCCGCCCGGAGCGAGGATTCTAAATTCCAGATCTATGTCGTGAGCAAGATATGGAAGATCTATGGTCAGGTATTCATCTACGGTCTGATCTGTCTTGCCACCTTCCTTTTATGCATCATCCTTGTTTACCGCCTTCTGACAGATTTCATACACATGCAGGAAAAGAACAAGGAAGAACTGAAGGAAGCCGCGGACACCGCCATTGCCGCAGGACAGGCAAAGACCCGTTTCCTTGCCCAGATGTCTCATGAGATACGTACTCCCATCAATGCCATCCTGGGAATGAATGAGATGATCCTGCGCAGCTCCTCTGATAAGGATATCCTGGAGTATTCCGACAATATTCAGGGAGCCGGTAAAAACCTTCTGTCCATAATCAACAGTATCCTCGATTTTTCACGTATTGAGGATGGAAAGATGGAGATCATTCCTGTAAAATATAATGTTGCAGACATGATTCACAATCTGGAGAATACAATATCCGAAAGGGCAAAATCCAAATCACTGGAGCTTATCGTTAATGTCGATCCCTCCATTCCGTTATTCCTGCTGGGCGACGACCTGCGTATCACTCAGGTTATAACCAATCTTCTGACAAACGCCGTAAAATACACCGAGTCCGGTTCGGTAACCTTCTCGGTCAGAAACGGCGGTATGGACATTGACAATCTCCTGCTGGATGTATCCGTGCAGGATACGGGTATCGGCATCCGCCGTGAAGATATGGGTAAGCTCTTTGAATCCTTTGAAAGACTCGAAGAGAAAAGGAACCGTGCCATCGAAGGTACCGGTCTCGGAATGTCCATTGTCACAAAGCTGCTGTCAATGATGGACAGCGAGCTTAAGGTTGACAGCACTTACGGCAAGGGATCAACCTTCTCCTTCTCCCTGAAGCAGAAGGCCCTTTCCGCCGAAACCATCGGTAATTATTCCGAACGCATCAGTAAGGCTCACATTCGGAAGAAGGATGACGACGTTTTCGCGACCGGCAATGCACGTATTCTTGTGGTAGATGATAACAATATGAACCGCAAGGTGGCCGGAAACCTGCTGAAGCTCTTTAAGATCGATCCCGATATCGTATCCTCCGGGCAGGAGGCTATCGATAAAGTCCGCAGCAATAAATATCACATCATCCTTCTGGATCATATGATGCCGAAGATGGACGGTATTGAAACCCTGAAGATTATGAAGGATGAAAACCTGCTTGATAAGGACACCGCTGTCATAGCCCTTACAGCCAACGCCATTGTGGGTGCCCGCGAGATGTATCTCTCCGCAGGCTTTGACGATTATCTCTCGAAGCCCATAGAGGTTCAGCTGCTTGCGGAAAAGCTTAAGCAGTATCTTCCCGAAGAAGTCCTTAACGCGGAAAGCACCGGGACAGCAGAACAGGAAGAGAACAGCGGAACAGCCCCTGACCCAACGGATGACGAGATCCTGGAATTCTTCCCGGAGGAGGATCCGGGCGTAAAAATCCTTACCCCGAAAAAGGAGGATCCTCTTCAGCCTCTCATGGAACTTGGTCTGGACACTGAGGCAGGACTCGGATACTGCGGGGGCGATGCTTCATTTTATCTGGAAATGGTTAAGGATTACGCTAAAGATGCTCCCGGAAGAACGGAGGAACTGGAGAATACTCTGAAGGATAAGAACTGTAAGGACTACGCAATATATGTACATGCGCTGAAAAGTGCATCACGCACCATAGGCGCAAATAACCTCTATGAACAGGCGAGAGCACTCGAGGCTGCCGCAACGGAGGAGGATATCTCCCTGGTTGAAAGGGATCATCCCCGGCTCATGGCTTCACTGGCCGATATGGCGGATGCGATCCTGAAGCTTTAGTACCGCCGCCCCACTAAAACTGATGAAAAGACAGGAGGAACTCCATTATGGCTGGATGGATCGTTATAGTAGACGATGATGTAAGTAATCTTAAAATGGCCGGACATATCCTGAGCAGACACAACCTCCGTGTTACCGCTCTTCGTTCAGGCATGGCTCTTCTCAGTTATGTTGAAGAAAACCGTCCCGATCTTATCCTTCTTGATATCAAAATGCCCGAGATGGATGGTTTCGAAACTCTGGAAAAACTGAGAGCATATGAGAAGCAGGCAGGACTTCCCGAGATTCCCGTGGTATTCCTGACCTCCGCGGATGACAGCGAGACCAAAGCAAAAGGCTTTGAAATGGGCGTTTCGGACTATATCAAAAAGCCCTTCATTCCCGAGATACTGATCCGCCGTCTGGATGGTATACTTACTCTTAACAAGCAGTATGAGGAGGAGCATGAGGAGAATTCCATGGATCCCCTGACCGGCTTCCTGAACAAACAGGCAATGATAAGCAAGCTTACTGTAATGCTCCAGAAACGTTCCGGTTATCTTATGCTTATCGATCTTGATTCCTTCAAAAAGGTAAATGATATTTATGGAATGAAGAAGGGTGATGATTATCTTATGGCATTCGCCGATCTGCTCCGCAAGAATGTGGGTGCCGGTTCCGTGATCGCCCGTACCGGCGGCGATGAATTCATGGTCTTTACAAAAATGGCCGCTGACGAAAGCTATTTCCAGCAGCTTTCCGCCATCGTTAACGCCGGCATAATGCAGTATGCAAAAAAACTGCTGGGAGATGAGATCGGCATTCCCGTCGGAGCATCCATCGGCATTACCTATGTGAGCGGGATCTCCTCCGATTACGTACAGGCATACAAGGAAGCCTGCACTGCATTGGAGCATGTGAAAAAGAACGGCAAACACGGCTATGCCATATACAGGCCAAATCTTACCGGCAATGAATCCGTAGCGCAGGAAATGGATCTAAAAGGTCTGGCCGGTATGCTTTCCGAACAGAACGTATCCAACCGCGCCATTATGCTGGATCAGGACACCTTCCTGTACGTCTACCAGTTCGCAATGCGGTATATAAAACGGTATAACAGAAATGCCTGCCGGCTCCTGTTCACCCTTTCCAGACATACCGGCGTCACAGATGCCGTATTCAAAGACTACTGTGAACAGTTCAGCGCCCATATCACCAGTATTCTCAGAAAGAGCGATCTGATAATGCGCAGCCGTCAGAATCAGTTTCTTGTACTGCTTACGGATATCCGTGAGAACGCCATATCCCAGGTACTCGGTACCCTGCTCCGCGGCTGGGAGGAACTGCACAACGATGACATAGTTGTCTCCTACGAAACAGAGTTCATCGGAATGGACAGCACAAAAAGGGAAGGCGGAGAAGCTCTCTGGGTTGTGGTTGTAGACGACGATCCCGCGAACCTCAAAATGGCAGGCCACATCCTCAGCAAAAACGGTATTCATGTGACGGCCCTGCGTTCCGGAAAGGCTCTGCTTGATTTTGTCCAGAAAAATCGTCCCGATCTGATACTTCTGGATGTTGCCATGCCGGAAATGGATGGTTTTGAAACCATGGAGCAGCTGAGAACACAGGAAGAATCCATAGCTTCCATACCCGTCATTTTCCTGACAGGCGAGGACAGCGGTGATTCCGAAGCAAGAGCCCTCAGTCTCGGCGCCATGGACTTCATCAGAAAACCCTTCACGCCAAACGCTCTGACACTCCGCATCAGACAGATAGTCGAGCTGATGAGGCTTCAGCAGAATCTGTCCGTTGAGGTCGCCCGGAAGACCCGTGATAACGAAGCACTCTTTATCCACGTGGTTCAGGCTCTTGCGGATGCGATCGATGCAAAGGATTCCTATACAAACGGCCATTCCGAAAGAGTGGCAAGCTATTCAAGGGAGATCGCAAAAAGATACGGATATTCAGAAGCTGAACAGAATGATATTTACATCATGGGACTCCTGCACGACGTCGGTAAGATCGGCGTGCCGGACGAGGTGATCAACAAGCCTTCACGGCTGACGGATGAAGAATTCGAGAAGATCAAGGTGCACCCCACAATCGGCGCCCGTATTCTTGATAAGATCGAAGAGATGCCCAAGCTTGCCGTGGGCGCCCACTGGCACCACGAGCGTATGGACGGCACCGGATATCCCGACGGGCTTTCCGGAGAAATGATACCCGAGGAAGCACGTATCATCGCCGTTGCGGACGCATATGACGCAATGACCAGCTACCGCAGCTACCGCGATCCCCTGACTCAGGAAAAGGTTCTCGATGAGCTGGAAAGAGGAAAAGGATCTCAGTTCGATCCGCGCTTCGCCGAGATCATGATCGGAATGATCAACGAAGATAAGGATTATGATATGCGGGAAAAGCATTAACAGGACAAAAGGGGACGGTTCCGGCTGCAACAGGTTGCACCTCTCAACACCGGAACCGTCCCCTTTGTATCATACACATGTCACTGCAAAAAACGTCACTCTGGTATCACACATGTCATTTTAAGAACCGTCATCCTGATATCACACATGTCATTTTAAGAACCGTCACCCTGAAATCGTCACCGGGTTTTACTCAGCCACAAGTTTTTTCAGTTCTTCACATATTTCATCTATCTCTTCATTAGTCATATGAAGAAAACTCCTCAGACCGCGGAGCGGCAGGAATCTCATGACCGCTTCCACCATTTCCGGTGTCTCTGACTCTGAAGTACTGGAGTGCTCCATGAACTTTGCCATCTGCGGCTTCAGCTTCTCCTCTACATAATCCTTTGTATACGGGCTCGAGAAAAGCTCTCCCAGCTGGACGTCCTGTGAGATAACCGGCGGTTTCTCCTTTGTTCCAATGATATTTACATCGGCGGTATACCTGATATCCCTTGAGGATGCTCCAACCTCTATCGTGTAAGTACCGTTCGCCGCATACCAGTCATGAAGTCTTTCATCAAAGTATGCAAAATCCCTGAGTCCCAGGGTAAATGTAGCCGTCTTCGTCTCTCCGGGTTCAAGAGCAAGCTTTGCAAAGCCCCTGAGTTCATGAGAAGGACGTATAGCACTTCCCGTATGATCTGCCACATAGAGCTGAACCACTTCCTTACCCGCACGATCGCCGATATTTGTCACATCAACGGACACGGTAACACCCTCCGCCGCGGTGAAGTGATCCCTGCTGACACGAAGGTTTGCATAACGGAATTCCGTATATGACAGCCCGTGCCCGAAGGGGAATCTTACCGCCATCTGCTTTGTATCATAATAACGGTAACCTACAAATACACCCTCGGCATATTTCACCTTATGATCCGTACCCGGGAAATTCAGATAACTCGGATTGTCCTGAAGCTTTATGGGGAAGCTCTCCGGAAGCTTTCCTGAGGGGTTGACCCTGCCGAAAAGAACGTCTGCCGCTGCCTCTCCTATCCCCTCGCCGCCAAGATACAGCTCCACTATACCGCTGACGGAATCCGCCCAGGGAAGCTCCACCGGCGAACCGTTATGCAGTACCACGATGACCGGTTTCCCTGTGGCTGTAAGCTTATCAATAAGCAGATTCTGACAAGCCGGAAGCTTCATATGCTCCCTGTCGTAGGCCTCGGATTCAAAGAGATCCGGAAGTCCCGCAAAGACCAGGATCTTATCAGCCTCAGCCGCCGCTGCAAGAGCATCCGCCTGAAGCGCTTCATCTATTTCATCCTTATCCGCAGCAAAACCCTCACTGTATACGATATTGGGAACATCTCCGGCGGCCTCAAGGAAGGAAACCACCTTACTCGGTTTAATATGAGAGCTTCCGCCGCCCTGATATCTGGGAGTTCTGGCAAAGCCGCCGATCACTGCCAGCTTCTCATCCTGCGAAAGTGGGAGAACCCTGTCCTCATTCTTCAGCAGTATGATGCAGTCTCCCGCGATCTCCACTGCCTTCTTATGATCGGCATCCCGGTCGAATACCTCCTCACGGGCATTTTCCGTATAAGCCTTCACAAAACCGAGGATATTACGTACAGCAGTATCAAGCGCTTCCCCGGAAAGTGTGCCATCCTTAACAGCCTGTATGATAAAAGCATCGTTTGCTCCGCCGGAGCCGGGCATCTCCAGGTCAAGGCCTGCCGCAACGCCTGCGACACGGTCCGAAACCGCACCCCAGTCAGACATAACCGCGCCCTTAAAGCCCCATTCATCACGGAGAACCGTATTCAGCAGCCAGGAATTTTCCGAGGAATAAACCCCGTTGATGCGGTTATAGGAACACATAACGGTCCAGGGTTCCGATTCCTTTACCGCAGTCTCGAAAGCCGGGAAGTATATCTCCCTGAGGGTTCTCTCATCCACCTCGGAGCTGCCGTACATGCGCTCAAACTCCTGATTATTGGCAGCAAAATGCTTGATGGAGGTTCCGACTCCTTCCGCCTGTACTCCCCGGATATAAGCCGCCGACAGCTTACCGGCCAGAAGCGGGTCCTCGGAAATGTATTCAAAATTCCGCCCGCACAGCGGAGATCTCTTGATATTTACCGCCGGCCCCAGCAGTACCGCAACCTTCTCCGCCTGACATTCCTTTCCAAGCACATGGCCCATATCTTCCATCATATCCACATCAAAGGATGCCGCCGTAGCGCACGCCACGGGAAAGCAGACCGACGTTATGGTTCCGTCCGGGATCCCTTCCCCTATCTTATACATCTTGCGCAGACCATGAGGCCCGTCACTGACCTGCACCGCCGGGACTCCAAGTTCGGGATACTCCTCCGTCCACCAGGAATCAAATCCGGATACCATACGCGCCTTCTCTTCAAGCGTCATTTCCGAAATGATCTTCTCAATATCCATAATACCTCTCCTGTTCAAAATGAAAATGTTTACAACTGATTTGATTATACAGGAGAGTCTGTTATTTTACAAATGCTTTGTTGCTTCACCTTTTTCCCCGTGATCGGGCAGGAGGGGCTGTCCGCTTTTTTAACCCGGATTCATCGGTTACAGGTAATATTTCCTGGTTTATCGATGCTATATTACCTGCATCCATTTTTCGCCCCGGATAGTTCGACGGAGGGTAAAAAACTTGCTTTTTTACGCTGTGAGTTGCCCGTTTGTCCGGATCATAGTGTGATGAAAATCATTTCGGGATTTTTATTAATATCACCATGAGTTGGTAAATAACCATATGGATTTACGAATGCCCAAGAAGGTAAATAACAAAAGCTTCCCCAAAAGATCACTCTGTCAGCGTAAGACCATGTTTTTCACATTCTTCCTTTATTCTTTCGAGATGCAGCTTAGCCTCACTCGTATTATCTTTCATTACCGTTACATATCTCATTACCGGCGGATCCAGATCGTTTATCGATGTCATGGCCACCTTTACCCTGTCGCCGGTTTTATATCTTCCCAGATAATCCTTCTCGGTATTGTCAAATACTTTTAGTTCAAATATCCCCGAATAATCGCCGTTAACAGGCATGTCCGGCCAAAAAAAGTCTCCCTGTTTTGTATCTATAAAGGTTCCTGTAACAATAGTATCAACATCCTGCATTGTATCTTCTACATATTTTTCCAGGTTCAGGCCGTCCGTTGTCACGTAAATCTCCCCGTTCCACCGGTATATCTTTGCTCCCAGCGGTATCTGACTCGCCTCAAAATTCTCGTTGGGCAATTCATTATTATCTACCTTTTTCACATTTCCAAGCTCCTCGGCCCCTGTGCCTTCAGATGAAATATCGTTCGGAAGTGTTATCCACTGATATGCATATACATAAAGCTTGTTATTATAAAACAAATACTGCCGCTGAATTAATCCTGAAGGATAACCCGTGGTTTTCTCCACATGTTTATCCTCTGACGGATTACCTGTAGTACTCTCCGCTTGCTTATCCTCTGCAGGATTACCTGTAGTACTCTCCGCTTGCTTATCCTCTGCAGGATTACCTGTAGTACTCTCCGCTTGCTTATCCTCTGCAGGATTACCTGTGGAGCCTTCCTCATATACATCGGTTGAACCGGATTCCTTCTTTTCCTCCCTGTTCATCAGCACCGCCCAAATAAGTCCCCCAAGTATAAGGATCGCTGCCGCTCCGATCAGTACCTCTATCCACGGCTGCGGGTTCTTCCTTCCGCCTTGGCTCTTAGCTGCCTTCTCCTCCGGTTCTGTCTCATCCGCCTCAAGGATATACTCATCCCTGATACCCTTTATCCCATCCATAAGGCGTTCAGACGCCTCCCGCTTTTCATTTCTGCTCATACGGATACCCCCTCTCTTTCAAGGTATTTCTTAAGTCTTTCGCGCATTCTGTGGAGCCGGAGCGTTACCTTGTTTTCAGTCATTCCGTAACGTGCAGCAAGCTCGGCATATCCGCAGCCGTACCAGTACCTTCCGACAAAAAGCTTACGGTTCTCCTTCTTTTCTTTTTCCAGCCAATGGTTGATGAGTTGTGTCAGGATCAAATGGTCCACAGCGGCTTCCACATCATTTCGTGAAGGTATACAATCCTCAAGCTCCGAAAAAAGGACCTCCATATCATCTCTTCTCTTTTCAGCATTCCTATTGCGAAGCCTGCTTATCGAGATATTCCGCACGATCCTGCCAAGATAAGCCTTAAGACTCTCCGGTCGCTCCGGCGGGATGGTCTCCCACAGCCTCATGTAAGAATCCTGTACACATTCCTCGGCATCCTCACTCGAATTGAGTATATGCATGGCTATACTGCGGGAATATGTACCATACCTCGCATCTGTTTGTGAGAGCGCCTCCTCATCACGGTTATAGAATAATGCGATTATCTTATTATCTTCCATATCGGATCCTCTTATGAAATGTACTGCACCCTTCTTAACCTTACAGACGCAAAAACAGAGGGTAACCTTTCGTTTTATTTTAAATAATTATTCAACATTCAATGAAAAACAGAAAAAGCAAAGACAAATAGTTGCTTATTCCAATAAAAATCCGGACGAATGGGGACGGTTCCCGTGATGACAGGTGCCATCCGTCATCATGGGAACCGTCCCCATTGGATCACAGCAGTCTTAATTTTCCGGGCAGTGTTTCCATATGAATGCGTCGTACCATTCCGCCGTACTCACCGTCCACATGCATCACAACCGGCTCATCCGTCACTATATCTATCGTCGCGCCATCACGAAGTGTGAAGCCCCGCAGCCATTTCTGCTTTCCGATCACCAGCACCGGCAGTTCAAGAAATGTCTTCCATTTCGGGATACCGTCCGCAACACAGGTGGATATCTTTCCATCGGTCATACTTGCCTCCGGAGCCATCGGTACTCCGCCCCCTTCCCAGCGAAGAATCATACCCGAAAGGAAGATAAGACGCCTCATGCGCAGAACATTTTCCGCATCCCCGTCATAAATGACACGCCCGCCGGTAGTATGCATCTTGAAAAGAGATTCAACCGTAAGAACAAGGTAAGTGATCTTGCCTAGTCCAAAGCTGTTGAACAGCCTCTTCTGCTTTGAAAACAGGGCCTTCCTGCAGACCTCCGCGTCCAGACCAATGCCTGAACTGATTCCGAAAAGGCGGGGTGTACCTCCGTCTGCCGTGACCATACCAAGATCGACCCGGGTCGGTTCCTCTGCTTCAAGTATCCTGAGCATGGCCGGAATCCTCTTTCTCGGGAGGCCGTGGCCGCGGACAAAATCATTTCCGGATCCGGTGGGTATCACGCCAAGATGCACCCATCCGAAATGAGGGATTCCGTTCAGCACCTCATTGATGGATCCGTCACCACCTACAACTATAAGGCGTATAGGTTCTTCACGGCTGCCGTATCTGCTGACTATCGCAGCTGCAAGTTTGGTCGCATGACCAATTCCCTTTGTCTTCCAGGCACGGTATTCCACATGCTTTTCCTTCAGTATTCCCCTTATATCCCTCCATGCAGATGCGCCGCGTCCGCTGCCGCCCCTATAATTTACTATGAAATAATACATGTTTTTCCTCCCCCCTGTGCAGAACTATCCTTTATAAACTTATCATCAAATCCAATGAGGTTCAAGGAAAAAACAGCTTTCTCACTTTTTCTTCTTCACCGAAAAACCAAACTTCCCAAGCAGCTGTCCAAGGGTATAGTACTCTCCGTGTGAATAGGCAATGAGATCCGCAGCCGCAAGATCGAAGCGGCCCTTCTCATCCAGATATCTGTCATCTATGTCCGTGCTCAGCACCTCAGCTATGAACATGTCATGGCTTCCCAGCTCCAGCACCTGCTTAACCCGGCATTCCAGACACACCGGACTTTCCGCGATGCCCGGAGCCTTTACATATTTCGACTCCGTTCCGGTCAGTTTAAGATCCCCGGTAAGTGCGAATTTATCTATATTCCGTCCCGATTTCACACCCACATAGTCAGTAACCTTTGCCAGCTTACGTGTAGTGAGACATACCACACATTCGCCGGTCCTCTCTATGATATCATGCGAAAACCTTTCCTTCCGTATTGAGAAAGAAAGCATAACCGGATCGGAACATATGGTTCCCGCCCAGGCTGCCGTCATAACATTTGCATGTCCCTCTTCATCCGCACAGCAGATCAGCACTGCCGGAACGGGATACAGCATATTGGACGGTTTCCAGTATTGTCTTCCCACTTTTTGTCCTCCTTCAAAAACGATCCCGGGCGTTCCAAAACGATCATACCCGGGTCAGATCAGAAATTCTTCCTTCACCCCCGCCTTAAGCTTCCACATCCTCGGGAAAAGATCTCCCTGCATTGTAAAGAAATGCTCTGCTTCATCGGGGAAAACCCTGGAGGTGAAAACCGCATCGCCGTCATTTACAAATATCTCCAGTGAGCTGCTGTCCACAAATATCCTCAGATGATACAACCCGTTTTCCAGCGGTCTTGTCCTGCTTACGCCTTCCGCCGTATTAAACTGCGTATGCATGCCCGAGCGGTCCACCGTGATCTCCTTCTTCGCATCATCGTAGTATACGGTCACTCCTCCTTCACCCTTCTCATCGGTAAAGAGGCTGATCTTCACAGCTCCCGCCCTGCTGTCCAGCTCCAGCTCCGCTGCTTTGGGAAGCGGCATTACTGCCTCAGTTCCTCCCGTCAGTGGTACGGGCTCCTCTCTCAGCTTCTTCAATTCCGGAAGAGGCTGCTGTATAAGACGGCGCCCCCTTACCAAAAGCTCCCTCGGCAGAGTGAGGCACCCGGCCCATTCCTCCTCATCGGTGGGGTATGATACATCCGGTACACCCATCCAGGCTATAAGTATGGCCTTATCCGCATCCTCGATATTATTCGCGCACGCGGCCGCATAGGAATCGAAACCGAAATCCAGCACATGGAACTGTCCTTCCGGCATAAATGTAAGCGTATCCCAGTTCATTTCACCCATGATATAACCGTTATGATTCTGACTCGTGCCGCGGCCCGGCAGTGTCAGATGCTGGGGACAGAACAAAAGCACGTCCCTCCCGCCGATATGCTCGATGGAAGGACACTCCCACATATCACCGAAGGCCTCATAACCGGGTACCCTGAGCTCGCCGGCAAAGATCCATCCATGCTGAAGATCCTCGGAACGATAGATCAGGGCACAGCCGTGCTTCTCCTTTGTCTGGGCTCCGATGATCATATAATAGCAGGCCCGGTCCGGAAGACAGATGATCTTCGGATCCCGCTGATGCTCGGTATAATCCGGATGCGATCCGAAAAGAGGGAGCGGATATTTCTCCGGCCAGCCGTCATTTCCGAGGCGGGCAAGACAGGTATAGGCTTGTCTGGTCCAGTCCGCATCCCTGTGATTGCCTGTGTAAAAGAGATACAGCTTATCTCCTATGGGCATGGCCGAACCTGAATACGCTCCCTTGTTATCATATCCGTCTTCCCGGTCCGGGAGCAGGCACACGCCGAGATTCTTCCAGGTGACCAGATCCTTTGAAACGATATGATACCAGTGCTTCAGTCCGTGAACCGCTCCCCACGGACACCACTGGTAGAAAAGATGCCATCGGTTATCAAACCATACAAATCCATTCGGATCATTCATAAGACCAGTTACAGCCTGGTTATGGTAAGTCTGGCGATATGGGGAGGACGAGATCCTGCCGTAAAGCTCCCTCAGCTCCTGCGGGTCCCTGAGATATCTGTATTTTTCTTCGCGGGTCCATTCCTTCATGAAATGTCACCTCTCTTTCGATAATTACAGCGCATCCATAGCCAGCTTTATGCATCCCATTATTCCCTGGTCATCCCTGCAGCCTGCGGGAACGATATAGCTGTCTATATCTCTCAGTTCCTTTGTATCGATGTATCCGTTCACTTCCTCCAGAACCTTTTTACGTATGATCGGGAAGAGATGCTCCTGATGCATTACACCGCCGCCTAAGATAAAACGCTGCGGACTCAGTATCATGATCATATTCCTGATAGCCTGGGCGATATAACATGCTTCTATATCCCATACCTCCGGTCTGTCCTTAAGCTCTTTTGCCTTTGCGCCCCATCTTTCCTCGATGGCGGGACCTGCAGCCATACCTTCAAGACAGTTTCCGTGGGTCGGGCAGCGGCCTTTATAGTTATCACCCGGAGCCGGGATCACCCTTACATGGCCTGCCTCAGGATGCAGCATTCCGTGAACAAGTCTGCCTCCGGAAAGTATTCCGGCGCCAACTCCCGTACCTATGGTAATATAAACCACATCCGTAAGTCCCCTTGCCGCACCCCAGGTCACCTCTCCCAGAAGTGAACCGTTAACATCGGTGTCAAAGCCCACCGGAACTCCCAGCGCTTCCTTCATTGCGCCGACTATATCATAATTCCGCCATGGTATCTTCGGTGTGTTGAGTATCCTTCCGTAGGTCGGCGAAGCAGGATCCGGGTCTACCGGTCCGAAGCAGGCGATACCCAGTGCCGCTATATCTTTACCCGTGAAATACTCAACGATGGGAGGCATGGTCTCCTCCGGTGTTACCGTAGGGATCGATATCTGATCAAGTATCTTTCCGTTTTCATCTCCAAGGGCGCATACCATCTTGGTGCCTCCGGCTTCAATCGCTCCGTAAAGCATATGATCCTCCTTTCTTCCGAAAAAGGCCCGGCGACCTGCCGGGCCTTTATTATCAGGCGATCCTCATTAGAAATTGGCTTTGAAGAACGCTTCCATTGCAGCCGCAGCTGCCTCTTCGTCGTCACCTTCTACGGTAACGGTAACCTCATCGCCCTTCTTTACGCCCATACCCATGAGTTTCATAAGTGCGGTAGCCTTGGCGCTCTTGTCACCCTTGATAACGGTAATGGTGCTTGTAAAGCCCTTTGCTTCCTTTACGAGCAGCCCTGCAGGACGTGCGTGGATACCAACTTCATCTGTGATCACATACTTAAATTCCTTCATTTTTTATTTCCTCCTAAATCTTATCCAAATGTTACATCTTCATAATCATCGCTGTTGGTCAGAAGAACGACTACCGTATCGGGGTGACCTGCTGCTTTGATCTTTTCTATATCAAACTCCATCAGCTTCTGGCCCTTCTTTACCTGGTCGCCTTCGGATACCAGCGTATTAAAACCGTCGCCGTTCATTTCAACGGTATCTACACCCACGTGGATCAGGAGCTCCTGATCATTTTCACCTGTAATACCTATGGCATGTCTGCTCTCCGCAACCGATGATATCTCACCGTCATACGGTGCATATACCACTCCTTCCGAAGGCTCGACTCCGACACCCTGTCCCAGAGTTCCCGCCGCAAATGTGGGATCCGGTATCTCTGTATATGGAATGACCCTTCCCGGTGTAGGCTGTGCGATCTCGCCGGCAGAACTCTTTATAACGATCTTCTGATCAAACTGTGCCGTATCCGGCGGGCTTCCGGCAGCCGCCGCAGCCTTGGCCACATCTCCGGCTTCCCTGGGTCCCTCCTCTTTCCAGACGAACAGTGTAAGTACAAATGCGATACCGCCCGAAAGCAGCAGCAGGATGGTATAAAGACCTGCATTATCAATGGTCAGATAACCCGGAATACCTGTTACACCATATGCCGTTGCGCCGATTCCGGTCAGCGCTCCGAACAGTGCTCCGGCGGCACCTCCGACCATACCGCAGATGAAGGGTTTCATGAAACGGAAGTTAACACCGAAGATAGCGGGCTCCGTAATACCCAGTGATGCAGAAAGAGCGGAGGGGATGGCTACGGTCTTCAGCTTAGCCTGTCTGCACTTGATACCTACCGCGAGGCAGGCACCGAACTGTGCAAAGTTTGCCGCGGACGCAATGGGCATCCACGTATTTAATCCTACCGAGGACAACATGCCCGCTTCGATAACATTGTACATATGGTGCAGACCCATAACCACCGTCAGCGGGTATAGTGCACCCATTATCATTGCACCCGGTCCGAACTGTACCAGCCACCTGGCTCCTTCCAGTACATAATTTTCAAGTAATGAGAAGATAGGTCCGATCACAACAAAGGTTGCCAGCGCCGTGATAAATACTGTGGTAATGGGTACCACGAAAAGGTCGATCATTTCGGGAACATGTTTATGAAGCCATTTTTCGACCTTACTCATTATCCAGATGGCTATCATGACCGGTATGACATGGCCCTGATAACCCTGCCGCGCTATCGACCCGACCGTATAGTTTCCTATCTGCAGGTCTCCGAAAAGATTCCAGGTCGGTATCTTGCCGGTGGTTATACCGAAGAAGCTGTTTATCGCGTCCTCACTTCCGACATTCCAGCCGTTAAGAAGATTGGTGTGTACCATCATAAGACCGATAACAGCTGCCAGATATACATTTCCGCCAAATACACGGGCAGCACTTATAGCTACGATAACAGGCAGGAAAGCAAACGCGGTATTTGCTACCATGTCAAGGAAAGAATACCAGTCTGTTTCCGAGAAGGACGGAATAGCCTTACCAAGGGCCTCTACCACACCCATCATCAGACCTGATGCAACGATGGCAGGAAGTATGGGAACGAATACATCGCCCACGGACTTCAGTGCCCTCTTCCATGCCGGCTGCTGAGCTGCTGCCGCGGCCTTTACATCATCCTTCGTTGCGGCAGTCATGCCGGTTACGGCGAGAAACTCGTCGTACACCTTATTTACGGTTCCCGTACCGATGATAAGCTGGAGCTGTCCGTTATTCTCGAACATTCCCTTAACACCATCAACATTTTCAAGTGCCGACTTGTTGATCTTTCCATTGTCTTTGATAACAAGCCTGAGTCGCGTTGCACAATGAGCAGCCTGGGCAACATTTTCTCTTCCGCCGATCTCTTTTACGATCTGCTCAGCGCACTTCCTGTAATCAAGTGCCATCTAACTCCCCCTTTCTCTGCTGAGATATTGAAAACGTTTACACTGATACCCATTATAGAGGCTTCATACAAAAAGTACAATACACAAACTACCTATAAAACCATTTTTTTTATATGCAATTCTACCAATCGGGCCCCGCGGTCCCGGGGAGAAGGATATACCCCGGTAACACGTATACCAATGGCTTACTTTCTGCAGAAGCCTATATAAGTCCAAGTTCTTCAAAGGCTTTTTCAAGCCCGTCATCATCCACGGAAGGACATACCTTATCCGCCATCTTCTTCAGCGCTTCCGCACCGTTCTCCATACAAACGCTGATGCCTACGGTTTCCATCATCTCAAGGTCGTTCATACTGTCCCCGAAACCTATAGTGTCCTCTATGTCAACTCCGAAATGCTCCGCTATCTGCCGTACTCCCTGACCCTTGTCAAACTGACGGTTCACCAGTTCCCCGTTAAGACAGCTGTGTGCCGAAACCTCCTGAACCACAAGGCGGAAGCGCTCGGACAGCGCCTCCTCGGTACTTTTCAGCTGGTCTCCGGAGGTGCACATTACCACAACCTTATAGATCGGGCTTCCATCATATTCACTCATGGGACGGATCCCCAGACTTTCGGATAAAGCCTTGCGCCAGCGCTCGATCTCGCTGTTGCCCGCAGGCTGATCCTTCAGGAACTCTCCCATATTTTCGTCACCCCAGGAACCGCCCTTTGCCTCTATGGTACAGAACACTCCGGATTCATGAAGGAGTGTCAGCGCCGTATCTCTGTCCTCATCCGACATGGGGCAGTCATACAGAACCTCGTCTCCGGCCGTAACATAGCCGCCTCCGCTTCCGACAACACCGTCGAAGCCGTATACCAGCAGCGGTTTCAACATGTCCAGGTTACGTCCCGTGCAGAGAAAAACCTTATTTCCCTTTGCCTGGGTCTTACGGATCGCCCGGAGCGCAGATTCCGGCGGTACATTTTCACCAGGACGGGTCAGGGTTCCGTCTATGTCAACAAAAATAAGCTTCAATTACAATGACCCCCTTTCTATAATTGTGTAACCCAGCTTAACCTGCTTTACATTGGGCTTATCCCCGGATCTTATCATCTCCACCAGCAGCTTAACTGCGGTCCTGCCGCATTCCCTGTAATAAAAACCGACCGTTGTAAGCGGAGGGTGCGAGGCTTCATCCGCCCAATGGTTTCCGACTCCCGCAACGCTCACCTGTTTGGGGATCTTCTTTCCCGCCTCTCTCAGAGCTTTCATTGCACCATGGGCTATGAGGTCCGTAGCACAGAGCACACCGTCGATCTCCGGATGCTCAAGCAGCAGCTGCTTCATAGTCGCGTATCCGCTTTCAAGTGTAAATTCCGCCCTTCCATAGATCAGCTCATCCGCGGACCTTCCTGCGTCTTCAAAAGCCAGCTTAACTCCGGCCTTTCTTGCCACTCCCACGGCCGTATCCTCTTCATCAACTCCTATATAGGCGACATTACTGCGTTTTTTCAGCATCCTTGCTGCCAGATCCCTCATGGCATTTTCATCATCATGATATACCGAGGTAACGCCCTTATAGCACTGGCCCGTGACAACCAGAGGAATGCCGCAGCTGTTGATGGCCGTCCTCAGTTTTCTGTGCATGCCCGTGCCCATAAGGATCAGGCCTTCCATCTGACCGCGTTCCATCGCTTCCATCAAACATATCTCCTGGTCGCGGTTCCCGCCGGTATAGCCCAGGATACACATATATCCTTCCTCATTCATCGCTGAAATGATACCTGACATGATCTGTGAAAGCGAATCGGAATGTACATGCGGTACGATCACTCCCAGCTGTCCGCTGCGCCCCGTGCGCATCAGATGAGCCGCCGCATTCGGCCTGTACTCGGTTTCCTCCACCACTTTGCGGATCCTTTCCCTTTTTTCTTCACTTAAGGATCCGCCGTTAAAATACCTGCTGACAGCTGCAGAGGAAACTTCCGCAAGGCGGGCTACTTCTTTGATTGTAGTCATATGTATTCCTCCCCGTATGATATGTTTTGTCCCTTCGTGTGAAATGTACTGCCTCTTATATCTTCGTTACAAGCCACACAAAATCCTGCGCCGGGATGCCGACAGCCTTTGCCTCTGCCGCCTTTCCCGTCAGCATATCCTTATAATCTCCTTCCTCATCTATCCAGGCCGTCTCATCACAGTCACTGAAGTTGAAGAGTGCGATAAGCTTTTCGCCCTTGTAATAACGACCGATACCGAGTACATGATCGTTCCATGTCTCCACTATCCACGCATCCGCGCCGTTTTCAAATGCCCTGTGTTCAGCTCTGAGCTTCGTCAGCCTGCGTATGCCCCCGAATATCCTGTACTCGCGCGTTCCCTTCTTCTTCCTGTTCGCAACGCTCTTCCAGTCCAGATCCCCTCTGTGGAGATAACGGCTGTCCGTGCATTTCTCTTCATTCTCATGATATGAATAATCATTTCTCTGGCCGATCTCATCGCCGCTGTAAAGAACCGGGATACCGCTCTGGGTCATGAGAAATGCATGAAGCATTATATCAAAGCGGATCGCCCGGTCCAGCTTCTGCTCATCCCCTTCATACTCGGCAGCCTCGATCCCGCAGAGGGACGCGGTGGTACCGCACATTCTGGCATCTCCAAGCCTCGGATCGTCGTTATAAAGTTCTCCTCTGGCATCGCTTCCCGGCCAGGCACCTTTAAGATAATCGTTCAGGTATTTCTTATGCTCGACTTCCCTGGTCCCGAACTGTTTCAGATAATCATAATCCAGACCCCAGCCTATATCGTCATGACAGCGGAGATAGTTAAGGAACACGTATTCCTTAGGCAAAGCAAATACAGTTCCCAGCTGATGCTTCAGCAGCCTTACATCCCTGGTGGCTACCGTGTGCCAGGTGCTTGCCATGGTGGTAACATTGTAGAGCATATGACATTCCGGTTTTTCCACAGATCCGAAATAAGGCACCACCTTCGAAGGCTCCATGACCACTTCTCCCAGAAGCAGCGTGCCGGGGCACACCACCTCCGTTGCGATCCTCATGATACGAACAAGATTATGCACCTCCGGAAGATTCCTGCAGCTGGTACCCAGCGTCTTCCAGATATACGGAACCGCATCCAGGCGGATTATATCCACCCCCTGGTTGCAGAGATACAGCATATTTGCCGTCATATCGTTAAATACCGTGGGATTACGGTAGTTCAGATCCCACTGATAGGGATAAAATGTGGTCATCACCACCTTACCCGCTTCATGACACCAGGAGAAGTTCCCCGGCGCCGTTTCGGGAAATACCTGCGGCACCGTCTTTTCGTATTCATTCGGGATATCCCAGTTATCATAGAAGAAATATCTGTCCTGATATTCCTTCTCACCCGCCCTTGCACGGCGTGCCCACTCATGATCCTCGCTGGTATGATTCATTACAAAATCAAGGCAGACCGATATACCGTGGGCGTGGCAGTCCGTCGCCAGCGCCGCCAGATCATCCATGGTTCCCAAGGAAGGCTGAACCTTCCGGAAATCCGCTACTGCGTAACCTCCGTCACTCCGTCCGGCCGGACTTTCCAGAAGAGGCATGAGATGCAGATAATTTACGCCGCACTCCCTGATATAATTCAGATGCTTCTTTACTCCCTTAAGATTCCCGGCAAAGCAGTTGGTATACATCAGCATACCCAGCATTTCTCTCTCGGCGAACCAGTCAGGCACCTCGGCGCGGGCTTCATCAATAAGCTTCAGTTCCCCGCTTCTTGCTTTATACGCGCCGTACAGCATATGACAGAAATAACCGAAGGCCTGCTGATCATTGTTATAAAGCTCCATATACAGCCATTTCAGTTCGTCATACAATGGCTCCATCCGCTTTTTAAATGTGGAATCCCACTCACTCTTCATGCTTATCTCCTTTCCGTTCCGGCTTGTAAACGATTTCAGACTTGCCTTCATTATAAAAAAAGTGCCTGCATAACGCAAGCACTTTTAACCGTTTTTTTGTAAACGTTCTCACAAAACCTATCTTTCGGGTTTATATGTACTGAAATGCTCCGCCACCTGACGGACCTTATCCGAGGCAGCAATGAAGGCTTCCGCCACCTTTGGATCGAAATGGGTTCCGGCATCTTCCCTTATAATGTCCATAGCCTTCTCAAAGGGGAATGCCTTCTTGTAGCAGCGTTCAGATACCAGAGCATCGAAAACATCCGCCACAGCCATGATGCGTGCCGAAAGAGGTATGTCCTCTCCCGAAAGCGCATGAGGATAACCGCGGCCGTTCCATTTCTCATGATGATACTCCGCCAGGTTCTTAGCCTCCACAAGATAACCGGAATCCGGCACCGTGTTGATAACCTGCTCCAGTATCTCGGCTCCGGCGGTGGTATGTGACTTCATTATCTCAAACTCTTCATCCGTCAGCTTGCCGGGCTTATTCAGGATCACATCCGAAACGGCTATCTTTCCTATATCGTGCAGGGGCGCCGAATGCTCTACATCATAGATAAACTTATCCGTAAGCTGGTCCGTGTAGTACCCCATCTCCTTCATTTTATCCATGATGATCCTGGTATAGGCCGCTGTCTTCCTTACATGATCTCCGGTATTCTCATCCCGGCTCTCCACCATATCCGCCAGCACCATGATCAGTGCATTCTGCATCCGCTCAATAGTTTCGGTCTTAGTATGCAGCTGGTTTACATAATCCGCAGTGTTCTCCGTGGTCTTTGAAAAGGCCTGATACATATTTTCGATCTCGTCACCGGTATGGATATCCAGATCCCGTATACGCTCCACATTTTCTTCCAGTGAATCATCATCATTGTAGGCAAATGCACTGGCTGATTTGGACATGGCGTTCATCGGGAGGACGATATTGTACTCCGATATCCAGAGTCCGATGGCAAGGGCGAATATGAATACACCCATGAACAGGGACAGCAGCTTTGTGAGGAAGCTCCGCTGCTGGCTATTTACCAGATCCATGGATACATCCGCCGCTGCATAACATACCGTATTCCCATCCCGGTCTTTTACCGGCTGATAAACCGTGATAAGCCAGCCATAAGTATCATCAGTGATTATGGGTTCGATCGGTTTTCCCGCAAGCAGCGCCGGAAGATTATCGGAAAAGGATTCATCAAAGGGGATCACGGTTCCCGGCGATTCACCCTCAAGATCCTCCGTATCAAGATCAAATACAACATGACACCCTTCCGAATCTATCTTATATGCATATACATATGCCACATCCTGTGATGTGTTGCGGATGTTATACAAACGGTCCTTTGTATCCAGATATCCCGGGGCATCCTCGCCCTTCTCAAGATATTCCTCTACCCTGTCCGCTTCAATGGTCGAAGCCACCAGTCTGGCGGTCCCGTCCGCAAGAAGGATATGCTCATCTATACAATACTGCCGGTACAGCAAAGTACTTATCGTCAGAGCCGCCGCTCCCACAGCAGCAAAGACACCAACGAGCAGAACCAGTATCTTTGTCCTGAGCGACAGTCTTCTGCTCTTGCTCTTTTCGACTGCCCGTCGTTCCTCCGGCGACATGATCTTCTGCTGCCACCCCTCGATCTGAAGCCATTTCTGCAGCTTCGCGGGAAGTAAAAACTGAGAGGCGACAAGGAGGGCAACCGTTATGGCCTTATCGATCAGGTCGATCTTCAGATTATTCCAAAACTCCGAAATCAGGCCGGCCTGCTTGAGCGACTCCGGATCCATCACCCACTGAAGCGCCATATAATGAATTGTCGGGAGCAGCGCAAGAATAACGGGAAGAAGGATGATCCCTGCAATTTTCTTCGTATATCCACGTTTGGCAAACTGATATGTGATCATTGCGACAAGAACATTAACTATCGCATAGTAGAAGGTATCAGTGTCGAAGATACCGTTGATCAGATTGGAAACAAGGCCCACCGCAATACCCGGAAGATATCCGCAAAGGCCTCCCGTAAGCACCGAGCCGACACAATCCAGATAAATGGGTGCATTTACAGCGCGCACCAGTGCAGCTCCGCCTATATTGATTAAAATTCCCAATCCGCAGAAAAGGAAAAATTTGAAAATATTGTTATCCTTGAATCTCTTCTTATCCATGGCAAGCATCCCGTCCCTTTTCTCTCCACAAGTATAACAAATCCCGGAGTCAGGTGCAATATGAAGCTACTGCATCGTAAACGAATCTGGCGATCGCGCAAAAGGGGGACGGTTCCGGGCAAATCGGAACCGCCCCCGTGGGGAGGGGTATAGCTATCAGAAGCTTATCCTTACATCCTGTCTTCTTGTCTCATCGGCTACGAAGAACTCTCTTCTCACTGCGCCGATGCTCGATGCAACCATGCTGCTGGGGAAGGTAACAAGCTTTGTATTGTAAGCCGTTACATTTGCATTGTACAGACGGCGTGATGCCTGAAGATGTTCTTCAACATCCGCAACCGTTCTTTGAAGCTCAAGGAAATTCTGGTTTGATCTGAGCTCCGGATAATTCTCCGCAAGTATACGGATCTGTCCGGACAGCTGATCCATCTGTCCATTGGCATAGTTACGTTCCGCCATGCTCATACCGCTTCTCATGGCGGTGATCTGTGTCAGGGTTTCGATCTCATGTGCTTTGTAGCCTTTTACAACATCGATCATCTTGGTCAGCGTATCATAGCGCTTTGTAAGAGCAACATCGATACCCGAAAGAGCTTCATCTACTTTAAGCCCCGCAACCTTGATGGAATTGGACATCGAAATCCATGCGATCACACATATTAGTATCACAACAACCACAACGATCACAACAATTACTGCTGCATTCATAGTAAACTCCTTTCTGATTTAACATAAACCTCGTTGATGATCCGATCCTACGGCAGACAGTTCAGCAGCTGGATCAGATCCTCTATAACCTTTACATCCGCGAGCATTCTCTGTTTCTCCCTTAAATATTCGATGGGTTTTGAGAACTGCGGATCAAATGCGTCCAACCTGTTATCTATCCCGACATACAGCCTTCCGTTCACGATCACCATCGTGATCCTGCCGTATGTCTGTTCCATATACGTGATCCTCTGCATCATCTGCGGAGTCAGCACGTAGAACGCGTCATGGGGACTTGTTGACTTTACGACAAAGCGTTTATTGAAGGCCACATCTTCCAGCTCCACCTTCTGAAGATTCATTCCGTATTCCGGCTGTCCCGCATATCTGAAGCTTTTCGAATGAACCTGAATAGGCATCGTCATTTTTCTTGTATAATCAAATACGAACATCCTTCCTTCAAAATAGGTGGTCGTATGAGAACTTCTCCCGGAGCTGGTATGATACTGGATCTTTACATCTGCCTGCTCAAACCGGACTCCGTTCCATACCGCGGATAGATAATCCTCCGTATGGTACCTGTTTCCGATCCTGCACAATCCTGAATGTCTGACCTGCGATTCCGAGAAACCTCCGTTCCAGTCATACATAACATTTGAAAAATGCTGCTGCAGGAGCTGGGTTACAAAGGTTTCCTTATAGATCTGCTTCAGCTGCTTTTTCTTTTTTGCCATTCCGGGCAACAGTACCATTAACGGGATCACTGTCACCACCGGAATTACGAAAAAGATTGCCGAGCTGCGGAATCTTGTACGATTTCCGGCCACTGCAAGGAACATGAGCATTATCAGAGCGACTATGGCGATCCCCGTAAAAACTCCCCGTGAATAGATGGATTTACGAAGCGTCTCCATCGTCTGCATGGTCTCGTATATACCCTGGGGCGGAACAGAACCGCCTCCCGAAGAGGGATCCGCACGACTTGTACCGTATCCGTTACCCGGATTCACCCGGCCGTTATTGCCGTATCCGTTACCCGGATTTACCTGACCGTTATAACCGTATCCGTTACCCGGATTTACCTGACCGTTATAACCGTATCCGTTTCCCGGATTTATCTGACCGTTATAACCGCCGCCCGGATTCTGCATATTATCATACCGTGCAGGAACACTGTTATTATAACCGGCATTCGGATCATCCCTGACAAGACTGAACTTGTCTGCATTTCTCAGATCCTGACTCGGATCAAGATCAAAGGGATTTCTTTCACTCATCGTACTCACCTCCCTCCCCTGATCTATCTGTATTGCTGATACACATAAGGATACGAAAAAAAAGCTAAAAAGTAAATATATATCTTTGTACGGAATCCGCCATTTCGTTCATCTCCTGAACTTTAGATCAGCGGCAAAGCCCCTTTTGTTAATTATCAGTCCACACGATACCCGCCCGGTACTCTTATCGCACAAAGAAAGCGACACCGCCGGAATTCCGGCGGTGTCACGATATCATGATCTATTATCGGATCAATCCCAGTACTGCGGCTTCTTGTTGATGATAGCCATAACCGGTCTTACAAGGAGGAGGATAATGCCGATCAGGCACATCCACATAACAAATCCGTATCCGGACTTTGCTGCATCTCCAAGATAACCCGAAGCATCCTTAACACTGTTGATGGTGTCACGGAAAGTACCGTTGAAAACACAGAGCAGCCAAACGATAAATGCCGCACACGGAATATAGAACTGTGAGAACGGCAGAGCCTTAAACTTGGCTGCAATATTATTGAGCGACGGCAGGTAGCTGCCGAATTCAACCAATATTCCGCAAATTGCAAGGATCATAAACAGGATCGCATACAACTTCAGGATACCTCCGCCTGCGCGGAAGAGTCCTTCACCGGCTGATTCCGAGATTCCCATGAAGCTAACCTTAACATAGACCCATCTCGGCATAAATGACGAGAGGAGAAGGAAGAGGCAGCCGATATAAGCGCATATACGGATCGGATCCTGCCTGATCACCTCAACGAAATTTCCGTAAGGTGCAGGACGCCCTGCCGTCTGCTGGCTGAACTGTGCATTGGGATCATATCCCTGCTGATACTGTGCATTCGGGTCGAACCCCGGCTGCTGATACTGTGCATTCGGATCAAATCCCGGCTGCTGATACTGTGCATTCGGGTTAAATCCCGGCTGCTGATACTGTGCATTCGGATCAAATCCCGGCTGCTGATACTGTGCATTCGGGTCAAATCCCGGCTGCTGATACTGTGCATTCGGATCAAATCCCTGAGGATTCTGCTGACCTGCATCCTGCGGCTGACCATACGGTGCGTTAGGATCAAACTGATTGTCTCCCATTAACCATCCTTTCCGGCTGTACGCCTAACCCCCATCGGACCTTTCGTCCGCATCTCTTTACCATCCATAAAATTAACATAAATAACAGAATATTTCAATGTTTTTCTTCCTGCTGCTGTTTCTTATGGATGTTATCTATATCCTCCGTTGTCCCTCCGCCGGTATCATCCGGGGCCCTGAACTCACCTTTTTCCACAAGTCTGAGGAAGGCATCCACAACGTCCGAAGCAAGCTGAGTACCCGAAACCTCCTTGATAATGGAAACCGCCTTTTCAAAATTCATACGCTTTCGGTACGGTCGGTCGGAATACATGGCGTCAAATGTATCCGCCACGGCAATGATCTGAGCGACTCTCGGGATCTCATCTCCCTTAAGGCCCTTGGGGTATCCCTTTCCGTCCGGGCGCTCATGGTGAGCTCCGGCGCCGATGGCCAGCTCCGGCATGATGCTTATATCCTTCAGCACTCTGTAACCCTGAAGCGAGTGCGACTTGATGATCTTGAACTCTTCATCCGTGAGCTTGCCGGGCTTGTTCAGTACTTCAGGCGGTATGGCGATCTTCCCTATATCATGAAGAAGAGCTATATTATAGTAATTCTCAACCGTTTCATCATCATACCCCAGTTCGCGGGTAAGCTTGGCCGTATATTCGGCTACACGGGTGGAATGGCCGTTGGTATACTTGTCCTTCATATCTATGGTCTTCGCAAAGGCTTCGATCATCTCGCGGATGAACATTTTATTCTCCTGCTGCTTTTTCACGAGAACCCTGGTCTTATGGCGGACGTACAGTATCACTATCAGGGCAATAAAGAGCAGTCCCAGAATGACCATAAGGACGATAAACCATACCTCCTCATATACAGCCTTCTGCTTCTTAATATGAACGGTGATCTCCTTATTACCCTTACCCATTGCGTCCTTCAGCCGGATAACAAAGCTGTATTCACCGCCGTCCAGATTCGTATAGGCAACCGGTTCAAGATTGGTACGGCTGACCGTAACGGATTCCTGATCAAACCCCTCAAGGTGATAGGTTATCTGGGGATTCAGGAGAGAATAGGTATATACATAACTGAAAATAGTCAGCCTCTGTACATCCGAAGGAATGATGAAGCTTCCGTCGTCCTCCGGATACAGCATTTTACCGTCGATATCCACATACGGAACGGCCACCTTGATATTCGATACAGCTTCAAAGGTTTTCTCAATATTTACCTTTGAAACTCCCATTGAGCATGAAATGTACAGGTCTCCGTCAGCGGTAAGGTCGCTGTACGAATTAGAAGTCGATACCGACGGAAGTCCGTTTTCCCTGCTGTAAAATACGGTATCGATATCTCCGTTTGCCAGGAGCTGCTCGGTTTTAGCGACATAAATACCGTTACTGCTGAGTACCCACATTTCCCCCTGGCTGTTTTCATACAGGTCAAAATTATTCGAATACGGGAACTTCTTCACAGTTGTGATATTATAATCATAGTCCATGTAGGAAATGGAGTTACTGGTCACAAGCCAGTACAGCTTCCGCGCGGCATCCTTCCTTATCCTCATAACAACACCCGAACTGAGGCCTGCGGCAGTTCCGATATTTCTCACCTTTTTTTCCGATATTACAAAGAGACCTGCGCCGTCGGAGCCTACGATCATGTCCCCGTTCTCTGCTTCGACTATGGTCAGCACCTCTGTATTGCTGAGTCCCGAGGATTCATCATAAACCTCAATGACCTTATCGCCTTCTATCAGCGCAAGACCTCCGCTGCAGGCGGCCATGATAACGCCGTCACTGCGTTCATATATGGTCCTCACCCTGTCCGACGGAAGTCCGTCAACCATCCTGAAGCATACCGCTTCTTTCCCGTCATAACGCACCAGTCCGACACTGCTGTAGGTAGCAAACCAAAGCCTGTCCTTACTGTCCTTTACTATTGACCGGATCCTGCATCCGTCCAGAAGCCCGATAAGATCCCGTATACCCTCCTTATCTTCAGGCGCTCCGATAACCTTATTTACAGGATATTTGTCTAACACATCATATTTTCCGAAAATACGGAGCCCGCCATCCGCCCCGATAAAAAGCTCATTATTGTAATAAAGAGTGGCATTCACAACCTCGGATGGCATTTCATACAGCTCGTATACATCCGAAAACTGGTTCGGAACTATCTTCATTACGCCCTGGCGGGTGGATGTGAACCAAAGATTTCCTTCATAATCCAGCATTACCCTGTTGATGGAGTTATTCATCGGGATATTCTGTATCTTTATGAACTGATCCGAATGTATAAGTCCTATGCCGTTATAGGCACATATCCATATACCGTCATTGAACTTTTCAATGGAATTTATGTTGGAAAGCGGTGATACATCGATCACGGACTTGTCGGAAATGCCGTTTTTCAGCTCACCGTGTATTACCTCATTCCGCTCGGTGCCGATATAGACATAGCCTTCCTTTTCCGGATCGGGATATACGGATACTATAGTACCGATACCCATCTTATTTCCGTCGTAAAAACCTGTCAGCTGCCCCTTCTCCATGGTAAATACGGCGCCGTCAATGGTCACGCCGTAGATCACTCCGTACCTGCTCTTTCTGAGTTCGCAGATATACTCGGCATTTATCTGGGATATGTCAACCGCATGAAGTACCATATCCCGGTCTATCACGCCCATACCATGGGTTGTCGCAACATAGATCTGTCCGTCGGTATCCTCAACAAATGAACGTATAGATGAAGACTTGAGGCCCTCAACGTTGTTGAACATCCTGAACTCGCCCTTCTCCATAACGGCAACACCGTTATCATTGGTACCTATCCACAGGCGGTCCTTACTGTCCACATAAAGGCTTACAACACTGGTGATGCCCGTGGTGGAATCAATACGCTCAAATGTATTTCCGTCATATCTGATAAGGCCGCTGTAGCTTCCTATCCAGATAAATCCTTCCTCGGTCTCGGCGATGGCATTCGCTTCAGAAGTCACAAGCCCGTTGGTAATGTCATAAAGAACTGCGGAGTATCCTTCGCCCTTTCCCGTAGGATCCACCGAAACCTCTTCATAATCACCTCCGGACAGACTTTCCGCATGGGCCACCTCGTCCCGCAGAAAACCTCCGCCAATTATAAGAGCGGACAAAAAAGAGAAAATAAGGCCACATAAGATCCTTTTTCCCGATCCGGCTTTATCTCCTCTTCTTCTTTTTTTTATGCTTTTTATATTCATATATCCGACACCTCAGCTCTCTGTATGATAAAACGCCTGTCACCTGCGGTAAATATATTCTAAATATTATACTAAAACGGTCTTTCTTTTTCAACTACCGCAGCCTTGACATTCGTTCCTTGCTGTGCTATGCTTTAATGCGTTAAAGTGAGAAAGAGGAGAATGTTATGAATACGGATTTTTCAACTGCAAATATCTCAACTGTCGGCATTGTGGGACTCGGACTGATAGGCGGTTCTTATGCAAAAGCTTACCGTGAATACTCAAACTGCGAGATCCTCGGTTATAACCGTACCGCATCCGTAACCGAAACCGCCATAAATGACGGAACACTGGACGGAGAACTTACGTCCGAAACGCTTCCGCGCTGCGATCTTGTCATAGTTACACTTTATCCCGCAGCGATCATTGAATATGTCAAAAAAAATGCTCCTTATTTCAAGGAAGGAGCACTTGTTATCGATGCAGGCGGTCTGAAAAGGAACATCTGCAGCGAACTTTTCCCTGTAGCAAGAGAGCATCATTTCACCTTCATCGGCGGTCATCCCATGGCCGGAAGACATGTGTCCGGTTATGAATACAGCACCGGTGAGCTTTTCAAAAAAGCCTCCATGATACTGGTTCCCGAAGAGGGTCTGGATCCCGCCATACTTGACAGGGCGGAAGCCGCTTTTGCGCCCTGCAGCTTCGGCAGCATTACCGTATGCTCCGCGGAAAAGCATGATGCCATGATCGCATTTACATCGGAGCTTGCACACATTGTTTCCAATGCATATGTGAAAAGTCCCACCGCACGGCAGCATGACGGCTTCTCTGCGGGAAGCTACCGTGATCTGACCCGCGTTGCCTGGCTGAACGAGACAATGTGGACCGAGATCTTCATGGAAAACCGGGACAATCTGATCAGGGAGCTTGATTCCATCATACATTCCCTTGCTGAGTACAGAGACGCTATGGCCGCGGAAGACAGCGACACCCTCTGGAAGCTGCTTCATGAAGGTAAGATCGCCAAGGAAGAAATAGACGGATTTTATGCATAGGAGTCCACCCATGTCCAACAGTTACATTTGTTTTTCGGAAGATAACAGTTCCGTTATCCTTTCACATCCCGAACATATACCGGGAGGGATTCTCCCTGCCATTCCATCCAAATCCCATGCGCACCGTCTTCTGATCGCTGCAGCGCTTTCGGATGCGCCCGTCTTTCTCAACTGTCCCGTAACCTCCGCGGATATTGACGCCACGGCCGCATGCCTCAATGCTATGGGTGCGGACATCAAAAGGACAGAGACCGGTTTTATGGTTACTCCGGTCCCTGACGGTTATCCCGGGGAAGCCTCCGCATGCGTCCTGCACGCGGGAGAAAGCGGTTCCACTCTGCGTTTCCTTCTGCCGCTTCTCGGTGCACTCGGCCTTTCTGCCGGGATACATATGGAAGGCCGTCTTCCCGAGCGCCCTCTTCATCCTCTTGATGAGGAAATGCGCCGTCACGGGATATCCTTTTCAGGTATCGGCAGCACCCCCCTTTCCGTCTCGGGAAGACTTACACCCGGAGAATACAGTATCAACGGCGGAATATCCTCCCAGTTTATCACCGGACTTCTCTTCAGTCTTCCGCTCCTTCAGGACGATTCCGTTCTCTCAGTGACCGGCAAGCTGGAATCCAGGCCCTATGTAGATATTACCCTCAAGGTTTTGAGGGAGTTCGATATCGTAATAAATGAAGAGCCGCATGCGGACTTTTCCTCAGCGGATCAGGTATCCACCGTATTCAGGATACCCGGCAGACAGCATTTCCATGCCGGGGCCCCGGAATACAGGGTTGAAGGAGACTGGTCCAACGCCGCATTCTTTCTTGCGGCCGGGGCGCTTCTCTCCGATCCCGTTACCGTCACCGGCTGCAGTACTGACAGTAAGCAGGGTGACAGCTCCATACTAAATCTTCTGGAAGCCTTTGGCGCCACTGTCATATGCACCCCGTCCGCGGCATTACCGCAGGGGACTTCAGGCACTCTCTATGATATCTCCGTAAGAGGCGGAAAGCTTCACGGCACGGATATCGACGCCTCCCAGATACCGGATCTTGTTCCGATACTTGCCGCCGTTGCCGCATATGCCGACGGGGTCACTACAATACGCAATATAGAACGGCTCCGTATCAAGGAAAGCGACCGTGTGGCAACAGTGATAGAAATGATACGCAGTATCGGCGGAAGCATCGAAGAGCTGAAGGAAACAGATAAAAAAGAGGACGCTGACGCATCCTCCTATCTAAGGATCAACGGCTTTACCTCTCTTCCCGGCGGAACCGTATCCTCTCATAATGATCATCGTATTGCCATGGCGGCAGCCATAGCTTCCCTCAGGGCCGAAGCTCCCGTTAAGATTCTCGATCCGATGGCCGTCCGCAAATCCTATCCCGGATTTTACGACGACCTTAAAAAGCTGCTTTAATCCTCTTCGTTCAGTGTATTGATCAGGTAACGGAAGGTTTCCGCAAAAAGATAAAATGCAATACCGAGGCACAGGAAGGTAAACCCTATTCCCGGAAGCTTCCAGGCAAACATGCCGTGCGCCCTTCCGTTTATCCTTACAAAATTCTCTATCATACTCTTCCAGCTGATATATGTGGAATTTACCCGTTCATATACTATGTTCCATGTGGAAGTATGCGTCATCAGTATGGCCGATACTGTAGCAAGGACCGGCGGTATCAGTCGGCTGACCGGACGGAACCGCGTAAGCATTTTATCTATGAACCTGCCGCTTTCGGCCGCGGTTCCCGGACGATACTGGTCACGCCAGGTAATATAAAGCATTAAAGCTCCCATGAGCATAATGATCAGCAGCAGAAATAAAGGTATGATCTGTCTTATCGCCTTCCCGTTGAAATTTTTAGAAAAAACAAATCTGACCAGATCAAACAGGGTAACCTTTTCATATACCCATGAATCAGTCCGTACAAATGCCACCTTCCAACTAAAAAAAGGAGATAAAAGGACCATGATCCCGGAAGCTGTCCCTGCGATCCTGCATAACCTCATTGAGGACTTCCGTTCGTAAAACGGGATCTTATCTTTCCTTTCCTTTTCTCCTTTTTTTGCCATATCCTACCATTCGCCTTTCGGATATACTCCCGATTCGGTAAGCTCAGCCAATGCCTCCTTTACCTCATGGATATCCTCCTTATAGGTCATGCCGAACCACACCGAAGAAGTGGGTATCACAACTGCCTTCGCCTTACCCCTGTCCATCATGTTCTGTACCGCATCAGAAAGTGTTTCTTCAAATCTGAGAGGGTTCACCTCAATCCCCTTCCGAAGCCTCTCAGGGAAGGATTCCGCCTGATCTCTGAGAAATCCGCTTCTGAAAGCCCACATATTCATTGATGCCTTTGCGTCCACCGGGATGGGTTCCCAGCTTTCCCCGTGATCCAGCGTATAATAGCCCTGACCATTCTCCAGCCTGATCTCTTTTCTCTCGTCTATTCTCAGAAGGTGACCCGCTTCATCAGTCTTGCAGATACCTCTGGATACGGTGCCGTTTTCCGTCAGAGTCTTAAGCGCCTCATATCCTATGATGCCGTGGCAGTTCTCATCACCGTCTGCATCCGCAAGATACTCATATGCTATGCGGAAGGACTCCACTCCGTAATAATCATCGGCATTTACAGTAAGGAAAGGATGGCCGTCCAGGGCTTCCCTGCAGCAATAAAGCGCATGCGTGGTACCCCAGGGTTTCTCTCTTCCTTCGGGGACGGTACAGCCTTCAGGCAGACCATCCAGTTCCTGCCTTACATAGCTCACCTCCATCCTTTTTGCCACGCGATTTCCTATCCTTTCACGGAATTCATCCTCAAATGATCCCCTGATGATAAACAGCACCTTGCGAAAACCTCCGCGATAGGCATCATATATGGCATACTCCATCAATGCGTGACCTGCTTCGTCAACTGAAGTTATCTGCTTGAGTCCGCCGAAACGGCTTCCCATTCCTGCTGCCATAACCACAAGCACCGGTTCTTTAACTGAGTTTTTATTCATATTACCCTTCCTATTATGTCAAGCCCCAAATTCAAGTATTATAAGGCTCTCATGAACTGTTTTTTTACGGAGCGTTGGCGTTCAGCTCCTCCTGTGTCATAGTCTCTCCGGCAAGAACCTTCCGTATCAGTTCATTTGCATATTCGATAGATGCGTCATCCTGAAGCACTACGGAGCGCTCTCCTCCACCGGAGGAATAGCATGGCCTCATCGCCGGCGTACCCTTGGCGCTGTACGTGAGAACCGTCCAGCTCTTATCCGTCTGAAGCTGTTCCTGTACCAGTTCGCCAAGCTCATCCTTACTCATATCGGTCTCAAAGCTGTCTGCCAGGCTGTCCAGAACCTCCGTAAAATTATTCAGGAGCTTCGGCGATTCAAGGGCGCTGACCACTGCCTTGATCACAGCCATCTGATTTCTTCCTCTCTGGAAATCACCGTCTCTGAAGGAATAACGTTCCCTTGCAAATGCAAGCGCCGCGTCACCCATAAGATGGTTTTTACCCACCTGGTAGGAATAGGAATTCGGTCCCATCTTAGTGCTGAAGGCAAACTGTGAATCCACGTCTACTCCCCCGAGTGCATTTATGATATTCTCAAATCCGGAGAAATTGACTCTCACAAAATAATCTATGTTCACATCGTACAGCATTTCAAGCGTGCCCATCGAAACATCGATACCATAGATTCCCGCATGCGTAAGCTTATCTCTCGAGGAACCGGAAACAGTCAGCGGCACCCAGTAATCTCTCGGGGTGGAGAGCAGCAGTATCTGGCGTGTATTTCTGTTAACGACCGCAAGAATATTCACATCACTTCGCGCCTTAACGGATACATCCCCGAAGGTATCTATACCGCTGATATAAGCTACAAAGCTGCCGGCCTGCTTGGGTACTTCCGGTTTTGCTTCCGTAGTCTTGACGGGAACCTCCGTCTCGATCTTCTTTTCCATCAGTATCCTTAATTTATCGGAATAATGAGTATATTCCTCCGACCCGTCAAGGGCTTCAACAAAACCGGAATTAACGATGAAAGCTTTGATCTCACCGCTGTCAACAGCCGCTGCTATGTCAAAGATGGACGAATATTCCTTTATCTGAAGAGTGGTATTGAGATCCTTCTCGATCTCGGTGATCGCCTCATTTACCTTCTCCCGCTCACCTTCCTCAAGAATAGCAAATACATAATTACCGTTTACCGCATCATTTATACTCTGTGCCGGATCATCCTTCGTCACATAGACATTTACCACAGTGATCTCAGTAGTTGTACCGGTAACCTTGTCCAGCGTCTTATCAGTATGACGCACCAGATAGATACCGTAACAAAGCGCCACGCTGACCAGGGATGAGATCACTATACCCACTATGCCCGTTGTCTTCTTGATCTGCATGATCACCACAATGATCGGAAGGATTCCCAGAGCGATACCCGCCAGCAGCAGGTATTTCATCGGTATAACCTTGGTTGAAATGGCGAACCAGATAAAAAGAATGGACAGTATAAACTCAACCAGCGCAAGCATGCAGCCTGCAACTTTTCTTGCATTCATCAATGTATCCTCCGCTTCCTACAGATTCTGATTCTAACACAATCCTTCCCTTATTCATACTGTTTTTTTCTAAACTCTCGTTTTTTACACTTATATCTGCATTTTTCGGATACATTCTTTCCTTGAAATGTTCCGCTCCCGGGGTTATCATGGGAGAAGCCTGACTCATCCGTCTCAGGTATGATAAAACCCAAAGGAGACTGTAATGGAGCAGATAAAAACCTGTCTTGCCGCCGTTGATATCCCCGTATCCGACGAACAGCTTTCACAGCTTGAAGCATATTACCGGATGGTAACGGAGAAGAATAAAGTAATGAATCTTACCGCCATAACCGAACGCGGCGACTTCATTCTCCTTCACTATCTTGACAGCCTTGCACCGCTTTATGCGGGAGACGGACTGCAGGAGCTTTTGGGAGTAAAAGGGGCGGAGAAAAGAAAGGTAAGTCTGATCGATGTGGGGACCGGCGCCGGTTTTCCGGGTATCCCTCTTAAAATAATATGTCCGGGTCTCAATATCACGCTTCTTGATTCCCTGAGAAAACGCGTCCTCTTCCTCGAGGATGTGATACGCGAACTGTCTCTCACCGGCATCAGCGCCATCCACAGCCGCGCCGAGGACGCCGGCAGGGATCCCGGGCTGCGGGAGCATTTCGATATCGCCGTATCAAGAGCAGTCGCAAACCTCTCCGTACTTTCGGAATACACTCTTCCCTTCGTTAAAAAGGGCGGTACATTTCTTGCGTATAAATCGGGAGAAGCCGGAGCTGAGATTGAAGCATCCTCACATGCCCTGAAAATCCTCGGCGGCAGGCTCGGATCCGTCACACCTGTCACCCTTCCCGGCTCGGATGTATCACGCACTCTTATACAGATCCGAAAGGTACAGACGACTCCGAAACCATATCCCCGGAAAGCGGGCACAGCAAAGAACTCTCCTCTTTAACTTGCATGTAACGGATAAAGATGCTAAAATGTTGACATTCTAGATTACAAAAGGAACTTGAGTATGAAGTATATTGTCATGGATCTGGAGTGGAACCAGAGTGCTTACGGCCGTGCCGGAGAGCATCCGCGGCTTCCCTTCGAGATCATTGAGATCGGAGCAGTGAAGCTGAATCACAAGTATCAGCTGGAATCCGAATTTCGCGAACTGATAACACCAAAGGTATATAGAAAGCTTCATCATACGATAAGGAAAATGCTTTCATATGATGAGCAGGAGCTGCAGCAGGATGGGCGTCCCTTCCCGGAGGTTTGCCAAAGATTCCTGGACTGGTGCGGCAAGGATGCGGTGTTCTGCACCTGGGGCATGTCAGATCTTTTCTATCTGCAGAATAATATGGATTTCTACCACATGGACATGCTTCCCTATCCGGTGCATTACTACAATATCCAACAGATATACGCCGATAAATATGATCCCCGCCGTATGATCTGCAAGCTGGAGAAAGCGGTGGAAGCCCTGGGGATACCGGAGGATGAGCCCTTCCACGCCGCCATAAGCGATGCAAGATACACAGCCAAGGTACTGGCCGCGGCAAAGCTGGGGAACATAAAGAAAAAGTACACCATCGACCTCTACCAGCGACCCAAATCGCCTTCGGAGATAATAAATGACCGCCACGATGAGGTGATCGATTATATCTCGGTGGAATATCCCACCAGGCAGCTTGCCATGGAGGATGAAGGGGTTTCGGAGCTGCGATGTCCCAAATGCGGCAGGCTCACTACCCCCATGGTAGACTGGTTCATGAATGCACAGAATACGGAAATGGCGATAGGAAAATGTGTCCGACACGGATTCGCCGAAGGACGCATCAGATTCCGGAATACCTCCGGAAGCGACGACACGGTCTACGCTATCAAGCGTATCACCCGTACCACCCAGGAGGGATATGAATCCCTTATGACCCGGCAGACAGAGATCCGGGAGAAGAAAAAACAGAAACGCCATGAATCCGAGCGGCGGAAAGCCGAAGCAAAAAGAGTCCGTACAAGACGGTCACCCGGCCAGAGATCAAAAGGACGACAACATCAGAACACAAAAAAAACCGCCACATAATGTGGCGGTTTTTTTGTGCCGGCTTATATCTTCAGATACAGCATGATCATCGTCACATCCGCCGGTGACACGCCGGATATCCTGGACGCCTGTCCTATGGATACCGGTCTTACCGCTTCCAGCTTCTGTCTTGCTTCCTTCCTCAGATTCTTCACGAGGCTGTAATCTATATCCTCCGGGATCCTTTTTTCCTCCATTTTCCGGAAATGCTCCACCTGCTGTTTCTGCCTTTCGATATATCCCTCATACTTTACGGATATCTCCACCTGCTCCGCAACCTCCTCCGTGATTCCCTCGGTGGGACGTCCGGTATCAATGGGGGCCAGCGCCGCATATGTAAATTCCGGCCGTCTCAGCAGATCCGCAAGTGTCGCCGCTGTCCTTAGCTCCGCACTGCCATGCTCCTTCAGGAAGCACTGGATCTCGCGGGACGCACCCACTGCAGCAGCCTCAAGCCGGCGGATCTCGGACTCTATCATTTTCTTCTTCTTCAGAAAGCTCTGATACCTTTCTTCTGAAATGAGACCAACCTCATGCCCTATCTCCGTCAGCCTGAGATCAGCATTATCCTGCCGCAGCAGCAGCCGGTATTCAGCACGGCTTGTCATCATCCTGTAGGGTTCCTTTGTCTCCTTGGTGACAAGATCATCTATCAGAACACCAATATAGCCGTCGGCACGGGAAAGCACCACCGCAGCCTTTCCCTGAAGCTTGCGCGCCGCATTAATGCCCGCCATAAGCCCCTGTGCTCCTGCCTCCTCATAACCTGAACTTCCGTTTATCTGTCCGGCCGCAAAAAGGCCCTCCACATTTTTAAACTCAAGCGAAGACTTAAGCTCCGTTGCGGAGATGCAGTCATACTCGATGGCGTAGGCATTACGTACGATCTTTGCATTCTCCAGTCCCGGAACGGAATGCACCATCCTGTACTGCACATCCTCGGGAAGAGATGAGGGCATGCCGTCGAGATACATTTCATCCGTAAATTCCCCTTCCGGCTCTATAAACAGCTGATGCCTGTCCTTATCCGGAAACTTCATGATCTTATCTTCAATGGAGGGACAGTATCTGGGACCTGTACCCTGTATAACTCCCGAATATAGCGGCGACCGGTCTATATTCTCACGTATGATCCTGTGAGTCTCCTCGTTGGTATAGGTAAGCCAGCATGATATCTGTTCCCTGGCTATATCCTCCGCTTTATTTTCAAAGGAGAAGGGCACTATCTTTTCATCACCCTTCTGCTCCACGGTTTTTGAAAAATCAATGGATTTTCTGTCTATACGCGGGGGCGTTCCGGTCTTGAAGCGCCGGATGCCTATGCCGCTTTCCGCCATGGAATCGGAAAGATGATTTGCCGAAGAAAGGCCGTTCGGACCGGTGTAGGCTATGGTATCCCCGTAAATGCACCGCGCTTTGAGATACACCCCGGTACAGAGGATGACCGCCTTCGCGTGGTACACAGCACCTGAACATGTACGGACGCCGGTGACCCTTTTCCCACTCCCTGTCGGGGAAACCCCGGGTGCAGTCCCGCTATCCTCCATTGGCACTGTCCCGCTATCCTCCACCAGAAGCTCCGTAACCTCCTGCTGCCGCAGGGTGAGCTTCGGTTCCCGCTGAAGGGTGCGCCTCATCTCTTTCGTGTACTCTCCCTTATCGGCCTGAGCCCGGAGTGAATGCACCGCCGGTCCCTTGGAACGGTTCAGCATCTTGGACTGGATATAAGTCTTATCGATATTCCTGCCCATCTCACCACCGAGAGCATCGATCTCACGTACCAGATGTCCCTTGGAGCTGCCGCCGATATTCGGATTACATGGCATAAGCGCCACGCTGTCCATACTGACAGTAAAAAGGATGGTCTCGAATCCCATCCTTGCCGCTGCCAGAGCAGCCTCACAGCCGGCATGTCCCGCGCCGACCACAACTATATCATAGGTTTCTTCTACATGGTTCATTTCATAAGCCTCACAATATACTTCAGCTATATGCTGCCCTTTTCACTCCAGTATTACCTTATTCCCTGAGGTTCCCTTCTCCTGCCGGAGTCTTGCAAAGAAATTCTTCAGCTGCTTTGACGCTTCCTCCTCAAGCAGTCCCGTCGTCACTTCCGCCTGATGATTAAAGGCCTGCAGCTGCAGCAGGTTAAGCACGGATCCCGCGCAGCCCGCTTTGGGATTCATTGCCCCGATCACCACCTTTGGGATCCTTGCCTGCACTATGGCTCCCGCGCACATCTGACAGGGCTCCAGGGTAACGTACATCGTACAATCCTCCAAACGCCAATCGCCGATAACCCCGGTCGCCTCACGTATCGCAAGCAGTTCCGCATGGGCAAGAACACTGTGGTCAGCATTTCTGCGGTTATATCCCCTGCCGATCACTTTACCGTCATGGACTATAACACAGCCGATGGGAACATCGCCTCCCTCAGCCGCTTTCCCGGCCAGCGCCAGTGCCTCCCGCATATATGCGAAATCACCGCCGCCTTCTTCCGCTGTTTCCCGCATCTGCATCTGATCCCTGTTTCCTTCTTCCGTATCTTCCCGCATCTGCATCTGATCCCTGCTTTCTTCTTCCGTATCTTCCCGCATCTGCATCTGATCCCTGTTATCTTCTTCCGTATCTTCCCGCATCTGCATCTGATCCCTGTTTCCTTCTTCCGTATCTTCCTGCATCTGCATGGTTTTCTTTCCCTTCTGCGTCACCTTAGTTCTTCGGATGCAGGGACTCATGCTCCGCTTTGATATGAATATATGCGTACGCGGCAGCCCAGTTTTTGCTGGTTTCCGTCATCACCGCCTTCAACGGAAAAGTGCATTTTTCGTATTTCTTTAATGCATCGATGACAAGACTGATCTTGCTGTCTGCTACACCTGAAAAGATAAGAAGCGGCATGTCAAATTCCGGTCCGTCATAGGGGAGCGGCAGATCCTTCATGGGCTGAAGTCCCGCAAGACTCGCCAGCGTACGGTTATACTGAGGTCTCTCAACATATTTCACCTGGATCTTCAGCGTGGCCAGCATATTCCTGATATCATTTCTTATCCCTTTATCCTCTACCGCAAAAAGTAATACCTGTTCCTTCAAAACTGCCTCACTTTCCCATACAGAATTCCGCAAATATCTTGTCGGCCAGATCATCCTCTAGGGTTTCTCCGGTGATCCGTCCCAGCGCCTCATATGCCGCCAGCAGGTCTATGGTATAGAAATCCTCTCCGACTCCGGCATCCACACTTTCGGAAACCCTTGAAAGCGCCTCTGACGCAGTCTCCAGCGCCTCCTTGTGTCTGGCGTTAAGTATATATCTTTCCTGATTGTCTTCAAGCCTGCCTGCGAAGAAAAGCTCGTGTACTGCCCGTTCCAGATCTGACTTTCCCTCGCCGGTAGCAGCAGATATTTCCAGTGCCACTCCTTCTTCCCCGGCATATCCCGCTTCCTCAAGCAGTTTTTTTGCGTCAGCTACGGATATAACGGTTTCAAGATCATTTTTATTCAGAAGTATCAGGACAGGAGCCTTTCTCTGTCCTCCTTCCCTGATCTCTCTCAGGAGACGGACGTCCTCTTCAGCGGAAGACTCCGCTGCATCGATCACCAGCAATATGAGATCAGCGGTATCAACCGCCGCCTTTGCTCTTTTAACTCCGATCCGCTCCACCGCATCCTCGGTCTCCCTGATGCCTGCAGTATCGATCAGGACCAGCTGTATCCCTCCAAGCATGGCCTTTTCTTCAAGCGTATCCCTTGTGGTCCCCGCAATATCGGTCACTATGGCACGCTCCTCACCCAGCAGCAGGTTTAAAATGGAGGATTTACCCGCATTCGGCCGGCCTATAATGGCTGTACGTATCCCTCCTCTCAGCAGACGTCCTTCATCCGCTTCGCGGAGCATTTTTGAAATGCGTGACTTACTTTCTTCAAGCACTGATCTGATCCTGTCACCGAACTCATCCAGACTGTAATTCTCCGGATCATCCAATGCGGACTCTATATATGCGGTTTCATACAGCAGCTTCTCACGCAGCTCCGTCACATCCTTACGCAGGCTTCCCTTCAGCTGGTTCAGCGAAGCACTGAGGGCACGGTCATTCTCAGCGGAGATCACATCCATTACAGCCTCCGCTTCCGAAAGATCTATCCGTCCGCCAAGGTAAGCTCTCCTGGTGAATTCGCCGGGTTCAGCCAGGCGTGCCCCTGCCCTCACCGCAGCCTCAAGCACCCTGCGCAGCACCAGCTGGCCTCCGTGACATGACAGCTCCACCACATCCTCTGTGGTATAGGTATGGGGCGCCAGCATGACCAGGGCAATGACCTCATCCAGTTCCCTGCCTGTTTCATCCTTCAGGCGGCCGTATGCTGCTGTATATGTATTCATTTCCGACAGTCTTTTTTTCCCGCTGAAAAGACGGTCCGCGATGGCAACGGCCTCCGGACCGCTGAGCCGTACCGTTCCGATACCGGCGCTGCCGACGGCTGTTGCTATCGCACAAATGGTGTCCTTTTCCTGGATCATATTGCCTCCGGTAAAATACAAGTTAACAATACCTTTTTACCCCAGCACTCATTATATCACAAGGGTACATGTCACGCCATACAAAAAGGACGGGGTCTAAAACCCCGTCACATCTGCCTTTCCCATACGCCGTCCCTTTGACAGGATCACCGGTATTAGTATCAGTGCTTCACACAGCAGGAAACCCAGCAGACCGATCCCCGAGAAGTACAGAAGATGCAGTCCTTTATCTTCGTAAACCAGTGAATTGACAAGATAGGTATACAGCATGATGACCGCCGCGCCGATAAGTACAGCCATAAGATTCATGACAAGCACTTCCTTTGCTACCTTACGGCGGATCTCCCTGCGGCTTCTTCCCAAAGCCCTGTAAACGCCGAACTCATAGGTACGCTTCAGATACTGGCCGGTCATCACAGAATTGATGGTAACCGCAAGGACGATGGCCACAAGAACAACCATGGCATAGAAGATCACATAGATTATCGTCATCTCCGGCATGACCTGGTCCCTGTAGCACTGCACCAGCTGAACCTTCCTGTCACCGATGATATCATTCACACGCTCATACAGCGCCCTTCCCTGCAGGGTGTCGCTGAAAACATGTGCCCTGAACAGATTCCCGGGATTATTGAAAATGTAGAACATCGTATAGCCTTCATTTTCCGCCAGTGCGTCCACCGTATAGGCATGATCCAGATTCGCGTTGTAAGTCTTATCCAGTATGTCCCCTTTCTTCAGACCGCGGTTCTTTGCAAAATCCTCTGTAAGTACCACCGAAAGATCCTTGCAGTCCGAAAGATCCGCTTTGATACCAAGATGATCGAAGACCCTCTTCATATCCTCCACGGAATTGAATACCATACAGTTATCATAGACATCGATCCCCAAAACGGTCTCATGCGGCAGCGTCGGAAATCCCAGCGCACTGTATCTGACATATTCAAGCTCCGGATCCGCATCTATATCCCTGATCACAGCTTCGAAATCCCTGAAATCTTCATCGGTAGTCTGCACATTTATCTTTGCTGTTTTGTCAGAATACACGAAGGAGCTTTCAAATGTCCGGATCATGGAATCCACGTAATTCCCCGCAAGAAACATAAGCGTTCCGAGAACCATCATGAATACGCAGAGTGCCGTACGGCCCTTATTTTCACGCATATAGTAAAATGACGAGAACGGATTCATATCTTTCTCCTTTTATTTCACGGCACTGAGGCGGCCGTCCCACATTTCCACAGTGAGATCCACATCAGTGAGGATACTGTGGTCATGTGTCACAACGATCACCAATCTGTCCTCGGAATACTTCTTCAGGATCTTCATCACGTTAAATGCATTCTCATGATCCAGCGACGCCGTCGGTTCATCCGCAAAGATCACCTTTGGATCGTTGATCATGGCTCTTGCTATAGCCACTCTCTGGCATTGCCCTCCGGAAAGCTTTGACGGGCGCTTGCCGAATTCACGCTCGGAAAGCCCGAAGGCCTTCAGATACACGGAAGCTTTATCCTTAAGCACTCTCTGCTCTCCGAGGCCGGCTACCACCACATTATCCAGTGCAGTCATATACGGCACCAGATAATGTTTCTGAAAAACAAAGCCATATTCTCTGCGGCGCAGCTGCTCCCTTTCACTGTCGGAAAGCGCGGTTATCTCCCTGTCATTATAGAGAATGCTCCCCTCTGTCGGTTTCTTCAGGGTGGACATACAATACATCAGCGTACTCTTGCCGCTGCCGGAAGGTCCGATCACGCCTACCAGTCCGGTGTCCGGGAGTTCCAGGGTAAATGCATTCAGCGCATACAGCTTATCATCCGAATCCATATCATATATCATGCTTACATTTTCGATCTTATACATGACACTCTCCTATTCTTCCAACATATCTATGGTTCTGATCCTGTGAATGGTCATAAGGATCGGCAGCTGCAGAAGTGCAACTATGGAAACAAAGGCCGCCAGTATCCGAAGCAGATGTTCAGGATATACAAACTTATATATCAGGCCCAGCGGCTTCATCATGCATTCGCCCATGATCACCATGACGATAACCGAGAGTACTGCCCCCAGAAGAAGACTGAGTCCGAATATGATCCCGATCTCCCGCATTATCATGCTGTAGACATCCAGCCGGCTGAAGCCGATGGAGGCGTAAAGACAATACTCATTTGTTCTGTTCCGGAGAAATGATACATATGCCACCAGAATGGAGATCGTCAGGAACACCGTTACCACCAGCAGGATCCCCAATAGTGCGCCATCCATGACGTCGGTCACTTCCTCCTTGTAATCTTTCTCCCATTCCCTGACATCGCTGATCGAGTCATAACCGGTAACCTTTATACCCAGTGCCTCCAGCTCCGGCGCCATCTCGGCATGCTCCGGTTCACAGAGCACTACATAAAACCAGCCGCTGTTGGCGTAACCCTGCGGAGTTCCCGCACAGGTGAAATAATCCGATTCCAGAACTCCCACAACCTTAAAGGTCTTACCCCAGGTATCCTGCATGAACCACCCGCCGATCTCCATACCCTGGTTCTTCATGATCCTGCTGTCGACCAGGATCTCTCCGTCTCCCGAAGGCATGCGGCCCTCGATCAGCTTTGCACCCATGTGGTCAAGATATGCCGGGATCTGTTCCGGAGAAAGCAGCGGAAAATCAGCCCAGACCTCTCCGATAAGGCCTGCATACTTGAAGGATAAAACCTGTGTATAGTACACCTCTTCGATGCCTTCCCTTGACTTCAGGCCATCGATCAGGTTCTCCCGGGCGGCATTCATGGCTTCCTTTCGTTTCTCACCTTTTTCTATCGCCTCAGGATCAACTCCCAGTGTTTTCCAGTCAAACTCCAGCATTGCCATTTTCTCAGGCATTTTGAAGTACACTCCCTTAAAGCTTTCCTCTGTCGTCAGCAGCATAAAGTTGATCAGATACATGGTCATAAATGTCAGCGACAGAGCAATGATCATCACCCATACCTGTTTTTTATTGTTTCGAACGTATTTCCATGCGGATAAACGGGATTTCATGCTTCTCTCCTTTTTTAGTCTACTGTCTCGAAGGTGAATCTTCCATCCTCACATGGTTCTGTGGTCTCCACAAGAATGTAGACATCGCCTTTCTTCAGATCCAGATCGGTAGCTTCGACCAGGTCTCCCGCATTTACGGTGAACCATTTCTTCTTTTCTCCGTCCATATCGTAATATACCGTTGCACTCCCCTTTCCAAGCTTTGCGGAATATCTGATATGTCCGGCCGTATCCTTATCCCAGCTCAGTGTATGCGCCTGCACACCGTCAAATTTGTAAAAACTCATCAAGCCGTTGGAATGCACATAAAGTGTAGCCATGAAGTGTGAACTGTATTTGCTCGTTGTAACCTTAATCTAACATGTCCCCGTATATAAAAAAAGTGACCGTGGTCATATTTGCACATGACCGCGGTCGTATTCTTAATCTTCACTTCTTCAGTTCCACGATCAGCTTCACTCTGTCGTGTATCCCGGTTTTATCGTATATGTTGGAAATGTAATTCTTCACCGTTCCTTCGGAAATGTACAGCTGGTCGGCTATCTGCCGGTTAGTCAGGCCCTCCACCATCAGAGTGCATATCTCCTGTTCGCGTTCGGTAAGCTCTTCCGCAAACCCATTCGTCCTGATATCCTTTTCTTCCGCCCTGCCTGAATTCAGATTCTGATTCATTAACGCCGTAAGCCGCAGCATGACCTTCTGGTCAAGCACTGTAGTACCTCCCATGATCTGGCTCACCGCTCCAAGGATTGCATCCTTACCGCTGTCTTTAAGCAGATATCCGTCAGCTCCTCCGGCGATGGCCTCCGTAATGTTCTTATCATCATAGAAGGTCGTCAGTACGAGAATACGTATTTGGGGATATTTCTCCTTCATGATACGGATCAGTTCAATACCTCCCATTCCCTTCATATTCAGATCCACAAGGGCGATGTCACATATGGTATCCTCAGATGAAAGCAGCTGCAGCGCGGCATTTCCGTCATTTACCTTCCCGACTATCTCCATGCCATTCAGAGACAGTATGATCTCAAGGCTATCCAGCAGAAGGTTCTCATCATCAACCAATAATACTTTATACATAAGCTAACTCCTCTGTATCATACCAAATCATTTTGATCACATATCTTTTTTATCACATATCTTTTTTATCACATTTCCTTTTGATCACATATCTTTTTAGACGCGATGTAATGCGGTTTTCATTACGACATGGCATAGATCGGCAGCTCCACCATTGACCTGAAGCCATTTTCATTAACAAACTCCGTCTTTCCGCCGTTCTTTTCGGCATATGAAATTATCTTTTTGATTCCGAATCCGTTCCTGATACGGTTATCCCGGTTTTCCGTGCTGAAATCTCCCGTTCCGTTGTCGGAAACCTCCAGACGGATGTGCGCGGAGTCCCCGATCATGATCACAACATATTCCGTTGCATGTCCGTGCTTTACTCCATTGGTCAGGAATTCCTGAAGCGCCCCTGTCAGAAATACCGCGTGCTCTCCCGGGATCTTTCCCCCATCCGGCAGCCGGCTGAAATCATGGTCTACCCTGTAAGTACGATCCATCACAAACTCATGGATAATGCTTTCCATATCTGCCTTCAGATCCGAAGCCGTGATCTCCTTTGTCTCATCATCCAGGACACGGACAGCCCGGCGGATCGACTCCAGACTTCCTCTTATCCTGTCATTTGCATCATTCATTTTCCTGCGGGCTTCTTCCGGCTTTACGTCATACAGCATGTCCGCTGCATCCAGCGTCATTATCGCCGCCGTTATAGAATGACCGACACTATTGTGAATGTTCCTGCTGATGTTCTCGCGCTCCACAAGCCGTGCATTTTTCTCTGCCAGTACATTCTGACGCATTAGTTCTTCATTAGCCTGTTTTTCATGCATTTCACTGATATTTGAAGCACGGACCCTGTCTTCCTCCCTCTGCTTCTCATTTTGCAAATAACGTACCAAAACATATAATAATTCCAGTGTAATATAGAATACAAGAAGAAAAAGCGCGTGCAGAATGCTTTCCGCCGGGGTCTGCGTCCGCTCTATCAACTGTTCCGCAAGAAAAGCCATGGATATACCGCATATTCCCCTGATCCAAATCTTCAGGCCTTTGAAAAGGAAGAATATCAGACATCCGATCCAGCTCCCGGACAATCCCGCAAAAAGGAGCATCAGTACAGCTCCGGCCAATACCTCCGGAAGTCCCTCTTTATCCTTAAATGAGCGGTACGTAACAAGCACCATAAGAAGTCCCGCAGTAATGATCAGCAGGGCGATATTGTGTCCGTTAAGGATCCCAACAGCTGTGAGGATAAGCAATATGCAGTTGTCCAGTATCGTAAAGATCATTTCCCGATTACATTGCCTTCCGTGTCAATTACATGCTGCAACAGCGCCTCGCAACCCTGCAGCACATCCTTATATGTCGATCTGAAATCCCCCGTATACCATGGATCCGCAATCCCCCGGTCCAGCCCGGCAAAGCTGAGCAATGTCGTTACCTTGCCGTCGGGATCACCCCCCAATATCCGCAACATGTTCCGGATATTCTGCTTTTCCATCCCTATAAGGTGATCAAACCGGTCATAATCATCCTTTGTCAGCTTTCGCGCATATTTTCCGTCACAGCTGAGCCCATGTCGTGCCAGCTCTTCTCTTGCCGGCGGATAGACCGGGTTCCCCCGGCCACCCCATATCTCCTCGCTGCTGGTTGCCGCAGACTCTATATAAAAAGATTTTTCCAGACCCGCCTTCTCCACCAGGTCCTTCATTACGAACTCTGCCATTGGAGAACGGCAGATGTTGCCGTGGCATACAAATAACACCTTAATCATCCCTTAACTCCTTGATTTTCCTGCATTCTAGAAATAGTCCATATCGCATATTATCGCATATCCCGCATAATATCAACTGCAAAAGGTGCAAACTGAGGTGTAAAAGTGTTCGCTTTGCACCTGGGGGTCTCTGCCATAGGAAAGTGGCAGATTATTTGTCAGAAACCCGCGTATTTACTGGCTTCATCCATAGCATCATCAAAATTCACATGTGCATACACATCCAGCGTCACCCCGATACTGCTGTGCCCCATCAGGTACTGAAGCGTCTTCGGATTCATTCCCGACTTCGCCATATTTGAGCAGTAGGTATGCCGGCACACATGTGGAGTCACCTTCGGCATCTGGAGCCTATAGATGGAATTATACTTCTTACATATATGGTCAAAGTAATGTTCCCAGTGCAATGCGTACACAATGCTGCCGTCCTTATCAAAATACAGGAATCCGGCTCTGCCATCAACCAGCGGTTCCGGTTTCGGTGGTTTGCGATCCTTTATAATCTTCCGAAAGCACTCTTCCACATCCGGCGTCATAGGAATCTATTATATAATTTAAGCTTGTTAGTTTCGATGAAAGGATCACAAAAATGAAAAGTCTTAGGGAAGAAAGATCGAAAATACTGAAAGAGCTTGCAAGACAGGATGGCTGACTTATCACCACCGCACAGATAAAAAAAGCAGGCATCAGCCGGGTACTGATACCTACTTTTGTAGATGCAGGGATACTAATTAAAGAAGAACGTGGAATATATTATTATGCTGACGAATTTCCAGACGAGCTTCAGATCATACAGAAGAACAATCCCCGGGTAATATTTTCTTACGGAACCGCTCTGTATTTATGGGATATGTCTGACCTTGTTCCACATGAATATGATGTAACGGTTCCCCAGGGTTTTAACGCCTCAAGGATCAAAAAAGGCCATGCAGATATACGCATCCATTATATAACCCCTGACAAATGGAAAATTGGAATTACCGAGGCAGAGACACCCAATGGGAATATCGTAAAACTATACAATAAAGAGAGATGCATTATCGACCTGATAAAAAGAAAGGATAAAATAGAAAAGCAGCTTTACCTTCATGCTCTGCGAGAATACTTTGCAGACGGCACTACAGATAAAACTGCTCTTATAAAATACGCTAAGATTTTTAACCATATTGAAGAAAAAGTCAGAGATTACACGGATATCCTCAGCTAAACAAAAACATAAAAAATGAACCCTACGCAGCTCCAGGACGGAACAACATATGGCTCACTTCTAATTATAAGCATTATTCTGATTTTGTCAATACTGAGTTCTCTCTTGTATGATAGTCCAAGAACCTTGTATGCTGGAATCCATACTCCATATACTCCTGTCCATCCAAAGACTTCACAATATTATTCTCTGTGTGTGAGTACAGTTTATCGTACAAATCCTTCAGCCAATTCTGAAATTCTGTTTCCGGTGAACGGGAATCAAGTCCCTGCTCATAATAGTGCCTTGTTATTCCTGCAAAGATATCCGCAAACTGTACTGATGGTGTAACAGCCGAGCTGACAAAAAGCGGCATCTCCAATATATGATCAAAACTCCGGCCAAGATCTGTTTTAAAAAGAAAGCCTGTCATAGCATCAGCAATTTTCCTGTCTGCCTCCTCATGAATCTCGTCAAAGATCATCATTGCTTTACCCTGATGATGTCTCCTGCAATAAAACTCTATCTTCTTCAGCAGCAGATAATACTGTCTTGGCAAATGCTGTTCTGGCACTATTATCTGATTTTGAGGTTTATCCATTATAACCGCAAACATTGCCGTATCATAAGAGGTAGCGATATCGACCATACCCTCTGTATACGATTTGTTAATGGTGCGGTTCTTTGTAATAGTTGCCTCACGTATAAGTTTCGTGGATTTTATTTCATCCTGTTTTCCATATAGACTATCCTTTTGCTTATATATCTGGTTAGTGATAGGTTTTATATCAAGCTCATGTATGCAGATCCCAAACAAGACAGGATTCATCGTTGAATCTGTCGGTCTCGGATATCCGCTTTCGTCAATAAAAACCAGCATTTTAAAAATCCCCTTCTCTTTTGTCGTATGTTTGAAAGTATAAAGCTTTAAGTAGGTATTGTAAAGAAATACCTTCACGCCGGGGTATGGATTGAAAGCGGGGAAAGTGGTATAATCGCAACGGGCAAAAGGAAATCTTAAATCCTCCGGGGAAGGAGAGAAAAAAACATGTCCGCAATCAGGCGGAAGGCTTTCTCAATGATCTGATCAATTTCTTCGGCTGCATTCCCAGCGCCGGCGTTTTCATGACGGCCCTCGGCTGGGGCGCCGCGTTCTCCGTACATTCGACTCCCGGAACCTATATGAAAAGAGCGCTTCATCTGGTGATTCCCGGAATTGCGGTGAACTTCTTAACACATTATCTGCCCGCGCTTCTTGTCCCGGCGGTTTTCGGACCGCTTTCAGAAGTCCTCCCGGCCATTCTGGCCGCGGATGTCTACTTCTTTGCCGCGCTGAGCATGCTCTGCCTGGCTGCGCTGAAGAAGCTTTCAGGGGAGGGAAAGGACAGAATCACGGCGGTGTCCGCCGCTGCGCTCGTGGTGGTGTGCTTTGCACTGAATATCCTGCTGGGACATGAAAACTTTACCCTCGGCAATGCCTGGCTGGACACGCTCCTGGGGCTGTTCATCCGCGAGAACGCATGGTCCTATTTTCCGTTCATCTCCTGGATCGTCTATCCCATGCTGGGCTATGGCCTCGCCGTGCTGTACCGGCGCGCCCGGAGCCAATCCCAGGTATTGCTGTTTGCGGGACTGACCGGCGCCATCTCCATCCTTCTCTCCCAGCTCCTGCTAAACCGGCTCGGCCTGGAGGATTCCGTGCTGACCAACTGCACGGGATGCACGGATGGCGCCTACCATGCGCTGCATCCCGTGTGCGCCCTGGGAGGGTACGGCATCATGGCGCTGGAATTTGTGCTGGCCTCCGCGGTCACAGCCCTGTGCCGCGGGAAAATTCCCCCGTTTGCGAATTTCTTAAGCCGGAATGTCATGGGAATCTACATCCTGCAGTTTATACCGATCTCCCTGCTTGCCCCGCTGCTGGTCCGGACAGAGAGCATCTGGGTCAACACGGCCGCGGGTATCCTGATGCTCATCGTCACCTGCTGCGGGATCAGCGTGTTCAACAGGCTGAAGAAGACAAAAAAGAAGAAAAGTGGGTCAATTTTGGTTAAAATATCCTCGGCGGGATTCGAACCCGCAAAAGGTTTTCGCCACCCTGCATCCCCAGGCCACGCATTCCCTGCTCGCACTCGCTATCGCGAGCACGACGCCGGAATGCTTGCCTTGTGGAATGCAGTGCCTTTCCCAAATTTGACCACACGGGCATAAAAAAGAGGGAAGTACCAGTACGGTATTCCCCTGATTGGATCCATGGATCCATAAAAAATACCGCCGTCTCTTTGTAAGCCGGGATGCAACCTCCCGGAAGGTATTCACTTTCAACCCACTATGGCCTCAGGCCGGAACGAGAGGGGTTGCATCTCGTTTTACAACTGAGGTAATTTTTAAATTATGTGATATTCAAGGTGGATAAAATGATAGTCAGCTACAAACGATTATGGAAATTACTTATAAAAAAGACATGAAAAAAAAGATTTGGTAAAGGCAGCCCATATCAGCACATATACTGTCAATAAGTTATATAGGGGAGATAACGTAAACACAAACACTCTCGTAAAGATTTGTTCCGCTCTCAATTGCGCAATAGAAGACATTATGGAAATAATCCCTGATTCGGGAGAGAAGGATCCTGTACAATAGTCTCATCCGTTAACGAATATCGCTGGATTATTAGTTTGTGAGTTCTTACATCTCACACTTTGGTAATCCAGCAACACCCTTTTTTCTTAATGCTTTTCTCTCAACGGTACAGCTTCTATCTGATACCTTTCTTTATTCTTCATCATCACGGTTTTCCGTACAGATATCCCTTCAGTGATGTAATTAAGATATTTCCGATCAAAACAGATTTGTCCCGACATTTATACCGACATTTGTCCCGACATCCTCTGCTATTACAGACTCGCCCCAAACCTGCGAAGCTCCTCCAGCTTTTCCTCCGGCACGCCGGAATCATAGCCATGCGTAGTGAATACTCCCATGTCTTCCAACTGCAGATAATCCAGAAAATCTCCCTTATATGAGAACAGTGCCCCATCATACATGTCAGAATCACCGGAACTCAAGAACATGGCCACCTTCTTCAGCTTTTCCGGTTTGTTGGGATACGCTGCCGCATAGAATCGGTCAATCGTACATTTCAGCTGCCCGGAAAGGCCGTGATAATAGATCGGAGATGCGATCACGAGCATCTCAGCTTCCCGAAGCTCACGATAGACAAACTGCATGTCATCCTTCTGAACACACTGTCCATTTCCCTTTGTGTGGCAGTATTCGCAGGCAAGACATCCGTGGATATTCATCTTACAGACATCATATACGCCATACTCGTGCCCTGCCGTCTCCAGCCCTTCACAGAAAACCTGAATCATCTGTTTTGTATGTCCCTTTGGTCTGGGACTTCCGTTAACAATCAATACTCTCATAATCAAAGTACCTCCTTGTCCCTACGTTTCCGTACAGTTGGATGCGCAGCAACAATCTTCTGATAACAAGGGCATTCCGGATCATGGTCACAGATGACGCCGCAGGCCTGCAGATGGGAATAAATCGTGACAGCACCCACGTATTTGAAGCCACGCTTCTTGAGATCCTTACTGATCCTGTCTGATAATCCGTTGCTCACCGGGATTGGCCCCTTATCATGGCCCAGATAGAGTATCGTCTTTCCCCCAGAGTATCCCCAGATATAATCACAGAAGCTTCCGAACTCCTCCCGCACTTTTTGGTAGCACCGGGCGTTATTGATAACAGCCTGTACCTTGCGGGGTGAACGGATCATGCCTTCTGTATTCAGGATACGTTCTACATCCTCATCACCAAATGTAGCAATGCGGTCATACTCGAAATTGCAAAAGCATTTGCGGAAGATCTCCCTCTTCTTCAGCATCAGATCCCAGGAAAGTCCGCACTGAAGGCATTCCAGAGTCAGATGCTCAAACATCTGCCGGTCATCATGGATCGGTATTCCCCATTCCGTATCATGATAAATCTGATTGGCCTCATTCATTCCGGCCCAGGTACAGTAGCCCATGCCATTCTCCTTTATTCTTCCGGCGTATAGGTCCAGCCGTGGTCGTCATGGTAAATCATCAGCTTGGTCATCCCGCCATCAATGCAGATATTCTCTCCGGTAATGAATCCAGCCTTATCCGAGCAAAGGAACATAACCATATTTGCGATATCCATCGGATTACCGACGCGACCGACTGGCTGCTGCAAGGCATCCGGACCTTCGTATATCGTGTAAGCCGTATCGATCCATCCAGGGGAAATAGAGTTCACCCGGACCTTCCCCGCGAAGCTGGCAGCCATCGCATGTGTCAGTGCCGCAATCCCGCCCTTTGCTGCTGTATAGCTCTCTGTCTGTGGCTGGCTCATCCGGTCACGGGAAGATGAAATATTGATAATGCAGGCACCTTCCCGGAAATGCGGCGCAAACAGTTTGGAGAGATAGAACGGCGCAGTTACGCCGACGGCCAGTGCATACTGGAACTCCTCATAGCTGCACTCATCGATCCCTTTCATTAGCGGCAGCGCATTATTGATCAGATAATCAATACCACCGTTTTCAAAGATCACTTTCTCTGCGAAGGCTTCCAGCACAGCCTTGTCAGAGATATCACCAACATAATGGTCGCCCGCCGCTTTATCGATCACATAGACTTTTACGCCCTGTTTTCGGAATTCCTCTGTTATGCATTTCCCTATTCCATTGGCTCCGCCGGTCACGATGGCAACCTTCTGTCCGCTTGCCGGTACCCCGATGATCCTTTTTGGAATTGTCAGCTTCATATAGAGCCCGCTTTCATCCTGTTCCGGCTCCGCAGGGATCGTCTCACACATTCCGCCCACTGCCAGGGTTGCTGTTACGGCAAGACAGGCGGCATCCAGCAAGTCATCCGGATTGCACTTAAGCTTCTTTGCCATCTCCCACATGCCGGATAAATCTTTCCCGGGCAGATACCTTTTCAGGATCGCTGCTCTATCCGAAAAGCCCGGATACTCTTTCTTCCGGGTCATTACAACAGATCCATTCAGTCTGGCAAAATCTACCTCTGGGTGGCTTTCCAGAATCCGGTTTTTATACTCCGGATGAAGACTCAGATATTCATCAAGTTCCTTAATCTTCGGGATGATATGAACGGTCTGTTTTGAAAGACTTTTTCCAAGAATCCTGATATTGGTCTGCTTCTGTTCCTCTTCCGAATCTGCATACACAGCCTGGCGGCACGGAATCGGAAATATCGAGGATGATTTCTGCCCCAGTTCTTTACGGGCAAGGTCATCCGGTCTTAACTGATCTGCGCTGGATCTGAGTCCTACTGCCATGTCAATCAGAAATGCATCAAATTCCGGATAATGGCTGACAAGTTGCTCCAGAGAATCAAATCGTTCAAATCGGAGCTCGCCATGATTCAGGACGCAGGCGATCCAACCACCTCTGCATCCATCTGCGCCAATATATAATCCGTCATTCAAGATCATCACTCCCCAACACCTCCGAAATCCCAAGTTTCCGGGCCAATTCCTTATTACGTTCCAGCAGATTCCATATACCATCCTGTGAAAGGACACCGCGCTTCAGTTTGTCCGGAAATGTACCAGCCTCATCCATGGCATAATCGTCCTTCCACTGTTGGCTCGTATAATATGCCTCCAACTTCCGGATTTCAGGCTGGAATGCTTCGTATTCCTCGATCTTCTTTTCCAAGGCATCCATCTTCTGTGTCGCCTTATCCAGGATATTCTCCATTGCATAGATATGCTGAGGCACGTTTTCTCCGGCAAGACGTTTCTTGAACTGGTTCTTTTTTGCCCGGTAGCGGTTAAGGATCTCATGATCCGGGATCCAGATCTTTGCCTCTTCAATCCGTTCAAAAATGAGTTGCAATGCCTCCTCATCCGACAGGTTTTCCGAGGTCTGTTTCCGATAGGCCTGGTACATCCACTCCGAGATTTTTTCTTTCTGCTTCTGTTTCAGCTGCCCATAGCTTTTATTCATCTGGAGCAGTCGCCCGTCCACCATCTTGTGTTTGCTCATTTATGTTCACCCTGTCTGTATTTGTAGTCAGCCTTCGCCCTTACTTTTTTTTCTTCGGAGCAGGAAGTTCCTCATACATCGCTTCCAGCAGCCTGCGAAGAAATTCCCTGTTCTCCACATCATCTACGAGCAGCATCCCCTTTGCTCCTTCATAGGGCAATTCCATATCCGCATCCGGCATCATAGCCTTAGCAGACTTTGTGGGCTTTACGAGAAAACGATCATCGTAAATGCCGCCGACCACCTTGCCGCGATAATATATGATATATTCGCCCATCATGGCTCTATAGGAAATTTCCTCCAGATCCGATAACTGTTCCAATATAAAATCCAGGTATTCCTTGCTTGATGCCATACTCACTTCTCCCTATGTGCCGTGATAATCGTATAACTGCCTGCATTGACCGTAATCACACAGCCGTCAACACTCACATACCAGTTCTTTCCCTGCCGCCCTATGACGGCATTTTTATCCAGTATCTTCGAGCGACACCATTCCACCAGATCTTCGGTCAGGCATAAATTCGTTCTGATCCGCTCAGCCCCCATTTCTGTTGTGTGGAGCCTGATGATATTCTCGATCAAAGCGTTTTTCATAATTCCCGCACCATAATATATTCTTCTGCATTCTCATCAACTATCCGGAAACCGACGGCTTCATACATCCGGACTGCATAATTGGTTTTCTGTACTGCAAGAGAAGCCTGATTCCACCCCTGCTCTGTGAGAAGTGCCAGCATCTTCCTCATCATTTCTGTTCCGATGCCCTTACCACGATATTCTCTGTACAGCGAGATTGCAAAAGACGGTGTGTCGTCAGCCACATGTCCATAGTCGTTTATGATCCGTGTCCATACGGCACCAACCACTTTGCCATCCGTTTCTGCTACAAGACAATTATCCGCGGAACCGCTGCCAAAATCTTCATAATACAAAGAAAGCTCCGGCTGATAGATAATCGATTTGTCCGGGGGCTCCACACCTTCAGGTATAAAAATCGCCTCGTACAGATAATCCTTAAGTAATTCAGTTTCATCAACTCTGAGTTCCCGAATATGCATATTGTCTCTGGTCCTCATGTCTACTCAAAACGATGGGCTTCCTTTTCCCGGAATTGTTGTGCGGATAAAAATATATTCTTGATCCGAAGAGCGGTCATCATCAAAATGATACCCGCTCCAGTTAAAGTCCTTCATCTGCTCCGGGGTCTCTGCATGGATTCCTGCCATAAAGCGCACCATCTCGCCTCTGGCCATCTTAGCGTAGACACCCTTCTGAACAACCTTGTCACCTTCCAGTTCACCAAAGATGCAGGTGATATATCGGTCATCCGGCTGCAAGTATAATGTCGCATTGGATTCAGTTGTTTCTGATATCTTTGGGAAATCAGCCACCTCTGTAATCGATTATCTCCTTGAACAGTCCGACAATTCCATCAACCACGAAGAAATATCCTCCAGACTGCTTCGTTCGCTCAAGAAGAAGTCCGAGAGTGTCATTGAGTCCATCGAAGGTTATCAGATGACCGATTCCCAAAAATACCGTATGCGTCTCGTCCACGCACACATGGATTATATCACATCCACGATTTCCGATATAGACTCAATGATCAATTCGTTGGTCGAACCTTATGATAATGCTGTCAAGCTACTGTGTACCATCCCCGGAGTGGATCGTAACAGTGCGATCACTATCATTTCTGAGATTGGTACGGATATGACACAGTTCTCTAATTCCAAACGTTTATGTTGTTGGGCTGGTCTAACTCCCGGTAATAACGAGTCAGCCGGTAAAAAGAAATCTGTTCGGATCACACGTGCTGGTGTCTACCTCAAACCTGCATTGGTACAAGTTACCCATGCAGCCGTGAAATCTGACAAGTCTCCTTACTATAAAGCCAAATACGAACGCATCATGAAACGTCGTGGTAAGAAACGTGCCATCATTGCGATCGCGAGGATGATCCTTACTGCCGCCTATCAAATGCTGTCTACAGGCGAAGTGTGGAATCCTATCGATCTTTACAAAATTGATATGCCTGCTCATCTCAAGGAAAAACAGAAAGAGAAAGCTATCAAACAGGCAAAAAGCTTTTAATCACCGAGGGAATTATTACAGCAGATCAACTCGTCTCGTAAAAACTCCCACTTATAATCAACATTGTTTCAAAGGCTATTTTAAAATAGCTTGTTTTGGTGTGCCAATTTGGGGCTATCCTCTACTTTCTTTCACACTAGAGTCCTCCTTCTTGTTACCGGCAGGTTCTCCACCGGTTTGATATGGTTTGAAAACAAAAATGCCCTTTATCTGCATGTGCACCTGCAGAAAAGGACATAAAAAATAGCCCGCGTTCGGTTTAATGAACACAGGCTATGTAGTATTCAGCTCTGCTTCAGGATTCAAGGTTCACGGGTTCGTATTTCTCCTAAGCTGCCCAAAATTCAGTTTTAA
>Ga0310691_10000671_pt1 | contig 60115 bp, 50 predicted proteins | sample 176DNAGHGlowgp2_FD_203887 | JGI IMG/M metagenome (GOLD analysis project Ga0310691, IMG submission 203887) | Sheep rumen microbial communities from Palmerston North, Manawatu-Wanganui, New Zealand - 1766 DNA GHGlow gp2 (v2) (version 2) | ecosystem: Host-associated > Mammals > Digestive system >... | reverse complement strand
TTCAGGCTACATATTTTTAGTGAATATCGAAATATGGCCTTTGTTAAGTTTCGGCCTATAACCTTTAAGATTTTACGCTATTCAAGGATATTTAGAAAGCAACCCCTTATCTTTTCAATGATCGATGTATATCATTATATCGAACGTGCGTTCTGGTGTCAACCATGAATTGTAAAATAGCCAACTGATTTAGAAAATCTATATTCAGGAGTAGAAAATGAGCAGGCTTACAGACAGGATAAAAAAGGTTTTTACGGAATACCGCAACAGGACCGCCATTACCGAGAGCTTTTCAAAGCGGTCCTTCACATTTGGCGATCTTGATATACTCAGCAGCCGTATCGCCGCAAGGCTTAGGGCAGAGGGAATAGGCAGAAATGATATAGTACCTGTCATCCTTCCGAGGAGTATAGAGTATGTGGCAGCGGAGATCGGTGCGATCAAAGCGGGCTGTGCCTATGCTCCTTTGCTTGAGGAATATCCTGAAGAGAGGATCGGATTTATTAAAAGAGACTGTAATGCAAAGCTTGTTATCGATGAAGCGTTTGTAAGGGCGGCAGCGTCCGGTACCTGCCCAAATGAATCGGGTACATGTGTGATAATAAAGCCGCGTGCTATGATGAATGAAAACATGACAGATGAGGAAGAACTGTCTGCTTCAGTGAATGTAAGCAATGACGGAACAGCAGGAGCCCGGGCGGCGGGATTTGAATATGGCAGCAGTGAAGACGACACTGTATTACTCATTTATACCTCCGGTTCCACCGGTAATCCCAAGGGTGTTATCCACACCCACCGCTCATTTGCCGATACCGTAAGGCGTAACTGCCTGAATAACGGCATGTCGCCGAAGGATAAAACCCTGGGCATCATCAGCTTCAGTTTCGCTCTTTCGGTGGCAGAGATATATGACACACTTTTATCCGGAGCTGAGCTGATCCTGCTTGATAATGAAGAACGGATGGACCCCGAATATGTGAGGAGTGTTATCAGAGACAGAGGCATAACCTCGCTCTACATCAATCCGAATATGCTGAAAAGGCTTGATCTGCACGGCACCTCCCTCAGGGTTGCCCAGACGGTGGGAGAACGACTTTCGGATTTTTATACCGATGAATACCGGATCATCAATATATACGGGACTTCCGAGACCTTCGCCGCCCTCAGCTTTGATGTTGACGGGGCTTATGAGAATACTCCCGTAGGCAGGCCTTTTGACGGGATACGTGCATATCTGATAAAGGAAGACGGAAAAGAAGCCGCTCCCGGCGAAGAGGGAGAGATCTGTATCACGGGTCCGCTCTCCGGGGGATATCTTAATCTTGGGGAGCAGACAAAAAATGCATTTACGCCTGATCCCTTCGGTAATGATGAGGATCACTGCGTTCTGTATCATACCAGCGACATCGGAAGGATGCTGCCCGATGGCAATATTGTCTATGTGAACCGTAAGGACTGGATGGTCAAGATCAACGGTCAGCGTGTGGAAATGGGTGAGATAGAGGTTCGCATCGCAGCAGATAATGCTGCTGTCGAAACTGCCATAGTAAAAGCTTTTGAAAATGAGTACGGTCTGACCTATCTTGCAGCGTATTATAAGGTGAAGAAGGGCATGACGGTGACGGAGGATGAGATAAAGGAGGCACTCCGGAAAAAGCTTCCGGATTATATGATCCCCAGGTTTTTTGTTGAGTTGGAATGCTTCCCCCTTAACCCAAGCGGAAAGATTGACCGAAAGTCCATAGCGGCACCAGATGCGGCCTCCTTTAAGGCGGAATATATCGCTCCGCAAAATGAGCTGCAGAAAAAGATCTGCAGTGCATTTGAAAAGATCCTTAAATGCGGAAGGGTCGGTATCGGGGATGATTTCTTTGCCCTGGGCGGTGATTCCCTTCTTGCAATGGATCTTCAGGAAGAGTGCGGGATTTCCACTGAACATATCTATTCCGGCAGGACACCTGAAGGGATAGCACAGACTATATCCGGAGAGGGTACCGAGAAGGCTGAAGTAAAGACAGTGTCACAGTACGGGACCGCGGAGGGCACAGAGCAGGCAGGATTAACCGCAGCGTCACAGGGCAAGACCGCAGAGAATGCAGAACAGGCGGCGGCAACTGCCGTGTCACAGTACCCAGCCATGTCTGCGCGGGTACTCACTGAATATCCCCTCAACCCCTATGAGCGGGGTATGTATATCGAGCAGATGCTGGATCCGGGGTCCATGATGTACAATCTTACGGGTTTTTATGAGATCAGCGGGGCATCGGCTGAGGATATCAGAGCTGCACTGCAGGATACTTTCCGTGCACATGAGGCATTTCATTCCGTATGCCGCGAAAAGGATGGAGAACTCCTCAGGATCCTGACCGATGAGATACCCGAAGTCACCATTGAAAAAAAGGAGAACCTGAAGGGATGCCGGGAACAGGCGCTGAAGCTTAATAAACCATGGGATCTAAAGAAGGGTGTTCCTGCGAGGGCGGTGATCTATACAGACGGCGAGACTTCGCTTGTTGCCCTGCTTTATCATCACATCATGTTTGACGGAGGCAGCGACAGGATATTTGCGCGGGAGCTTCTTAACCGCCTCACAAATAGGTCCTGTACGGCTGATGGCGATCCGGCGAAAGCCGGAAATGCTGAAACCGGCAGATCCCAGACGCCCGTCCCGGAAACCGGCAGCCCGGTGATTTCAAACCCTGAAAATAGCGGTCTTTTTATATCTGCCCCCGCTAGTTTCGATCTGGGTGCGGCGTCCCGCATCGATAAGGAAGAAGAGTACAGCCGGGGTATGGCGAAGTATAAGGAAATGTTTGCGGACGGCGTTCCGGTGACAGAGCTGCCGGTGAAGGGAGCCCGTCCCAAACATCATCCGCATTCGGACACCAACCGGCGATTTACCATAGAGGGTACACTGCTGCAGACTCTGAAGCAGGCGGCCCGGGAAAAGAAGACAACAGTATTTAATATCCTTCTTGCGGCGCTTTCCATGACCACTGCAAAATACTCCGCGTCAGAGGATGTTGTTATCGGCGTGCCCGTAAATACAAGGGACAGCTTTACGGCAAATACCATAGGTATGTTTGTTAATACCGCGCCGCTCCGCCTTACGCCCGCCCGGGACAGGCTGACGGAGGATTATATCCGTGAGGTGAGCAGTACGGTCTCTGCATTTATCCGGGAGAACCACTGCCCCTATGACCGCCTCGTGACGGAATTCCTTAAGGAGCGGGATGACAGCAGGAATCCTCTCTTTGATGTGGGGCTCAATTATCTCATGGTGGCTGATAAATACTCCGACGGCGGTATTCGGATGAAAACCTCCTATAAGCTGCAGCCATCCGGTAAAGACATCAACCTTGTTATGCAGGCGGCGGAAGACTGCATTATCTGTTATGCCCAATACTCGACCCAGCTTTTCGAGGATGAGGTGATTGATGATTTCATCGGTCAGCTCCTTTACACCGCGGAGGCTCTTGCCGGTAAAAATAAACTGCTCCGCGAAGCGATGCAGCTGCCCCTGGTTCAGAGAAAAGCACTGGAGACGCTGTCATCCATGGCTTTGGGAGATGTACCGGTAAAGCTGCTTCATAAGATGTTCGAGGCGGCTGCCGACGCTGCTCCGGACAGGACCGCTGTTATCGCCTGTGACAGGACGCTTACCTACCGGGAACTTGAACAGGAATCAAACAGGGTTGCAAATGCCCTTATCGGCAGGGGATTCGGCAGGGGTCAGAGCGCGGTCGTAATACTGCATCGTACATCCCTTTTCTTCCCTGCGATCTTCGGTGTCCTGAAGGCGGGAGGCTGTTTCATTCCCACAGATCCCACATATCCCGCGGAACGTATCCTAAGTGTGCTGGAGGACAGTGAGGCGGCCTTTGTCATCACGGATGAACCCGGTACCGGATATCCGAAGGAAATAACCATAGCGGAGCTGCTGGCCTGTAAAGAAGAAAAAAGACCGGAGGTCAGTGTTGCTCCGGAGGACCTTGCTTATATGATCTATACCTCGGGCTCCACAGGAAGACCCAAGGGTGTTATGCTGCGCCATATAGGCATCTGTAACTATATCACGCCTCATGAGGCCAACCGGCACATTTACTATCTCGCAAATGAGATTAATACCTATCTTTCCGTTACGACGGTTGCTTTTGACATGTCCTTCAAGGAACACTGCGCGACGCTCTGCTGCGGTAAGACCCTTGTATTTGCGTCGGATGAGGAAATGAACAATCCCAGGCTTCTGGCGCAGCTTATAGAGAAGAATAAGGCTGACTGCATGAACGCCACGCCATCGAGACTGCAGCAGTATCTTATGGTCGATGCATTTGCAAAGTCCCTGTCGGGCTTTAAATGCATACTGTCCGGAGGCGAGGGTTATCCGATGGCTCTTCGTGACAGGCTGAGGAAGGCGGCGCCGGGGGCACGTATCATCAATACCTACGGACCTACCGAGATCACGGTTTCCTCCAACTGCGCGGAGCTGAACGATGCTGATCATGTCACCGTCGGGCGGCCGTTATATAATTACATCGAATATATAGTTGATAAATACGGAGAGCTGTCACCCTTCGGCGCTGCGGGGGAATTATACATAGGCGGTGTGGGCGTGGCCGCGGGCTACAGGAATCTGCCCGATAAGACCGCGGCGGCATTTGTTGAGTATAATGGCCTGAGGATGTACCGCTCCGGCGATCTTGCCCGGTGGGACAAGGATGGAAATGTGATGATCCTCGGAAGACTTGACAGTCAGGTCAAGCTTCGGGGCCTGCGTATCGAACTGGGCGAGATAGAGAACGTCATCGGTGCATTTGACGGGATAAGGGAAGCTGCGGCGGCGGTGAAGACCATAGGCGGCACTGAGCATATCGCTGCTTATTATACCTCGGATCAGAGGATAGATCCTAAGGTTCTCAGAAATTTTGCGGCATCAAGACTGACTCATTACATGGTCCCCACTGCGTATATGCAGCTTGATGAGATGCCCTATACACTGAACGGAAAGAAGGATATGAAGCGGCTGCCTGAGCCTGAGCTCTTCAGGGAGAAGCCTGCAGGCGGAGCGGACCGTGAGCTTACCATGCTTGAAAAGGAGCTTTGTGCTCTTGCGGAAAAGGCTATAGGTTCGCCGGTCGGTGATGTTACGGTCAGCCTGCTGAGCCTGGGGCTTACCTCCCTTACAGCCATTTCCTTCACCACCTTTGTGGAGGATAAATACGGCTGTGAGATCCCCGTAAATAAGATCATGCACGGCATGAGCATCCTTGAAGCGGAGGATCTTATCTATGACAGCCTGATGCAGGGCGGGGTTAAGAAGGATGAAGCTGCAACTGAGGAGATTAAAGAGGAATATCCTCTTTCCTCCAATCAGCTTGGGGTATATTACGAGGTGATGAAGCGGCCAGAGGAGCTGAAATATAACATGCCCCTCTGTTACTGCTTTGAAGATGTGGATACGGACCGCCTGAAACAGGCGCTGATCACGGCGGTTTCGGTGCATCCCTACATGAATACGCATATCGAGATAAGGAACGGAAGGCTGGCCCAGGTACGTAATGACGGCGTCGTTCCTGAGATCCCCGTGCTTGAGGTTAATGCTGGGGAGCTTGAGGCTCACAGAAATGCCTTCGTGCGCCCCTTCAATCTGCATTCCGATATCCTATACCGCTTTGAGATCATCAGAGCGGGCGGAAGGGTTTATCTGCTTACGGATATACATCATATTATCTTTGACGGAATTTCCCGCGGCATCTTTATGGATACGGTGTCAAAGGCATATGCCGGAGAAGATCCCGATACTGAGAGATTAAGCTATTTTGAATATGCCCTGGAGGAGGAAAGGGAGAAGGACAGCGGGATTTACGAGAAGTCCGCGGAGTATTTCTCAAAGCTGCTTTCGGACTTTGAAACAATAAGCGAGATCCCGGCCGATAAGGCAGGAAGACCGGAAGACGGAGGCATAGGCCTGACTGAGGTGGTAATGCAAAGGGAGGCGGTAGACAGCTTCTGCAGGGAGAATTCCGTAACACCTTCAACCCTTTTCCTGGCGGCGACATTTTACACGGTTTCAAGATTTGTAAACAGCAGGCAGGTATACATTTCCACCATTTCCGCAGGAAGGAGCAGCGGCAGGATCCGCAGGACCGTGGGCATGTTTGTGCATACGCTGCCCCTGCATATGAGCTTCGCCGAGGATATGAGCTGTGAGAGACTGCTGGAAATGTCGGGCGAAGCCATGAATAACGGCATAGAGCATGAGAATTATCCTTTCATGCAGCTGGCGGATAAATACGGATACACAACTGAGATCATGTACGAGTGCCAGCTTGGGGTCTCCGCCGGGGAAAAGAGGGTCGGAGATGCTGCCTATACCACGGAAATGCTTAAGCTTGAAGTCCCGAAATTCAAGGTGACGGTGGCCATCGAGGACCGGGAGAAAGGCATAGCCGTGTCCATACGCTACAACGATGCGGTCTACTCCGAAGAATATATGCATACCTTTGCGGCTTCCGTAAGAACGGCGGCAGAGAGGCTGATGACCGGTAAGGGAAGATCGGTACGCGGGCTTTCTCTCCTGGATGAGCAGGGGCAGAGGGAGCTGGAGGAGCTGGGACACAGCGCATATATGGAACCGGCGGAAACGCTTCTGCACCGTGTATTTGAAAAATGTGCCGCGGAAAACCCGGACAGAACGGCGGTAATAGCCTGTGATGCGTCGCTCAGCTACAGGGAGCTTAATGAAACGGCTAATCATATAGCCCATAATCTGATGGACGCGGGTGTTAAGCCCCGGGACAGTGTGGTACTGCTGCTTCCCAGAAGGAGTTATTACTTCGCGGCTTTATTCGGCGTGCTTAAGGCAGGAGCGGCATTTATCCCCTGCGATCCGGAGTATCCCGCGGACCGTATCCGCCACATCATCGGTGATTCGGGCGCCGCATTTATCGTTACTACGGAAGAACATGTGGCGGATTATCCGGCGGAGAAGGCGCTGCTCATCGACAGCCTCACATCAGGCGACGCAAAGGATGATCCTGCCGTTGATATAGATGGTTCGGATCTGGCATATATGATATACACCTCCGGCTCCACGGGAAAGCCCAAGGGCGTTATGCTCACTCATAAGGGTATATGCAGCTTCTGCACCACCCATCCCGCAAACATCCTTTATAAGCTCGTCAGCGAGGAGATAGATACCATGCTGGCGGTATCTTCCGTATCCTTTGACCTTTCGCTGAAGGATACCGCAGGCATACTCTGCAACGGAAAGACCATAGTCTTTTCCTCGGAATCTGAGATGAACGATCCGCGGGAGCTTACGGCGCTGATCAGGAATAACCATGTGGATGCCATGAATGCAACCCCTTCACGTTATCAGCAGTACATGGAATATGCTCCGTTTAAAGAGGCGATAAAGGGCCTGAAGCTTGTTATGGCAGGCGGCGAGGGCTTCCCCATGTCGCTTCTGCAGAGGCTTAAGGAAATGGGTATACCCCATATCATCAACACCTACGGACCGACGGAGACCACCATTTCCTGCAACATGGCCTTCCTGCAGGATGCGGATCATATCTTTGTCGGAAGACCGCTCCTTAATTATACGGAGCATATCGTGGATCTGGACGGAAATCCCGTACCCCGGGGCGTGGTGGGTGAGCTTTATATCGGAGGCCCCGGCGTGGCAAGGGGCTACAGGAATCTGGAGGAGCAGACTGCTGCAAGGTTCATCGACTACCGCGGCGGGCGTGTATACAGATCCGGCGATTTCGCAAAATGGGATGCTGAGGGCAATGTCGTGATCCTTGGCCGTATGGACAGCCAGGTCAAGCTGAGAGGGCTCAGGATCGAGCTGGGTGAGATAGAGGGTCTGATCGAAAAACAGCCGCATATAAAGAAAGCGGTGGTTGTGATCAAAAAGCTTAACGGTGTTGAGAATCTCTGCGCTTATTATACCGCCGACTGCGGGATAAAGGCTGAAGAGCTTAAGGCAGAGCTGATGAGATCCCTTACGCATTATATGGTTCCCACGGCTTATCTGCAGCTTGAGAGCATGCCGGTAACGCCCAACGGCAAGACGGATATCAGGGCGCTGCCGGATCCGGTCCCGGTAAGCTCCGGTGCTTACGAGGCTCCGGTGAATGAAATGGAGGAGTATTTCTGTGAGCTCTTTAAGAAGGTGCTCAGGCTTGAGAAGGTTGGAGCTACGGACAGCTTCTTTGACATCGGCGGAACCTCTCTTTTGGTAACCTCGGTTGTTATCGAAGCGGCGGAGAACGGCTATGAGATCACCTACGGCGATATCTTCCGGAAGACCACGCCCAGAGAACTTGCGGAAATGTTCGCAAAGGATTCGGCCGACGATGGTGTAAAGTTAGTTGATTTTGATGATTATGACTATACTAAGATAAATGAACTGCTTTCGCATAATAACATGCATGAGCTTTGTGACGGGGAGCTGCGGGAGATCGGAAATATCATGCTTACCGGTGCGACGGGCTTTATGGGAGTTCATGTGCTGGCGCATTTCCTCAGAAGTGAAAAGGGTCACGCCTATTGTCTGATGAGGAAGGGAAGATTCGATACCGCCAAGGCAAGGCTCGGCAATATGTTCTTCTATTACTTCGGAAGCGAGCTTATGGAGGATTTCAGGGACAGGGTCACGGTATATGACGGTGACGTTAAGGATTACGGAAGCTTCGTTCCGTTCGAAGAACTGCCGGTAGATACCGTATTTAACTGCGCCGCAAACGTTAAGCATTTTTCAAGCGGAACAGATATCGAGGATGTGAATGTGGGGGGCGCCCGGAACTGCGTAAGGTTCTGTAAAAAGAAGGGGGCACGGCTGATACATTTTTCCACCACCAGCGTGAGCGGCGCGAGTGTGGAGGGCGGAGTGCCCGCAGGTTCCGTGCTCAGCGAGCAGACACTTTATATCGGTCAGAGACTGGATACCAAGTATACCAATTCCAAGCTGCTGTCGGAACGGGTTGTACTGGAAGCGGTTGCGGAAGGAGAGCTGGACGGAAAGGTGATCCGCGTAGGTACTCTTTCTGCCCGGGAGCGGGACGGAGAGTTCCAGATCAACTTCCTGACGAATAATTTCATGGGAAGGCTGCGGACCTTTGAGATACTCGGATGCTTCCCGTATTCGATGTTAAATGAGCCGGTCTGCCTGGGTCCCATTGATGAAAGTGCCGAGGCATTCTTTGCCCTGGCGAAAACCCCGGGCAGCTGCTGTCTCTTCAACTGCACTAATAACCACTCAATGCCGCTTTCGGACATCATTATCGAGATGAACCGTTCGGGTATAAAGGTGGATTTCGTCGAGGATAAGGTCTTTATGGAGAGGCTGGCGGAGGCTGAGAAGGACCCGGAGAAGGCTGCGATATTCTCCAGTCTTATCGCATATAAGAATATGGCTCACGGTAAGAAGCTTGTGCCGATAAGGCCGGTCAACAACTATACCACCCAGGCGCTGGCGAAGATGGGCTTCTTCTGGAAGCTTAACAGTGATGAGTATCTGCTCAGCTTTATCAAGGCATTGTCATCACTCAACTTCTTTGACAGCACCAATCTGAGCAGGTGATCATTATGACTGAAAGAAAGGGAACCCTGCTGCGAAGTAAATACAGAGAGTATATGGTATCTACGCTTGCCATGAGCGCGTCCCTTTATCTTGCCGCCATAGTGGACAATATCATGGTCGGCAATATACTGGGGGCAAATGCCCTGGCATCGGTGAACCTTACTTCGCCGCTGGTATATGTGAAAAATATAGTATTCAGTATCTTCATTTACGGAGGAAATACGCTGGCCGCGACTTATAAGGGAAAGCGTGACAATGTTAGCGCCGACAAGGCCTTCACCTTTTCGGTGCTCTTTGGCATCATTGCCTCCACGATCATGGTGACCATAGGCTGCCTGCTTGCTGTACCTACATCGAAGATGCTGTCCCAGAACGGGCAGCTTTACGAGGATACGCTTAAATACATCATCCCCATGTGGGTCAGTGCGCCTTTTATTGTCCTGAACAGCGGCACCGCGGCCTATGTCCGCACCGACGGTCTGAGGAAGCTTGCGGTGGCACTGCCCATCGTTTCAAATGTTATCAACCTTGCCCTGGATTATGTCTATATGAAATGGTTCGGCTGGGGCGTGGCAGGGGCAGGCTGGGCAACGGTCACGGGTTATGTTCTGGGATCGCTGCTGCTGATATTCTATTTCAGATCAAAGCAGAGAACAGTGCATTTTGTAAAGGTGAAAAGGGAGGATGTTAAGATACTTCTGTCAGTGCTGAAGACAGGCCTTCCGACTGCCCTTATCCATGCCTGCAATTTTCTCCGCACCGTATTCATCAACAGCATCATACTTGCCTCTGCGGGAACCGTCGGAATGCAGATAGTAACGATCTGTCTTTCTGCCTTTAACCTGGCACTGATCTTCATCAACGGATCCGCCACTACGCTGATGCCTATCTGCGGGGCGCTTTACGGCGAAAGGGACAGCAGCGGAGTTAAGATCATCCTGAGATTTTCGATGATCATCATGGAGGCAATGTGTCTCGTGGTGCTGCTGGTGTTTGAGCTTTTTCCGGCATTTATCGGAAGACTCTTTGTGAGCCTGCCTCAGGAGACGGTGGCTGATCTTGAAGTGGCTCTGAGGATATTCTCGATATGCATACCTTTTTACGGTATCGCATATACTCTCCGGGCCTTCTACCAGTCTACGAAGCAGGTGGGGGCGGCATCGCTCTTTACCGTCCTCGAGGGCGTGGTTTTCATCGTTCCGATGATATACATTTTCTCAAAGAATGACCGGAATATGATGTGGCTTTCCTTTGCGCTGGCCGAGATCCTGTCGATAGTCGTGACCGTGCTGGTGATGCAGGTCATAGCTAAGAAGAAGGGCCGGAGAAATTTCCTTATGCTGGATGATGCGGAGGAGAAGGGACTGCTGGATATGTCTATCGGTAACCGGATGGAGAATGCGGAGGAGGTCCCGAGAAAGATCCGTCAGTTCCTTTTGGACAGCGGCGTGGAATATAAGACCGCGAATGCCCTGGCGGTTTCGGCCGAGGAGCTTGCCGTGAATGCCGCAAAGTATGCCTATCAGGGAAATAACGATATAGATATATGTCTCAGGATACTTGACGATAAGCTTGTGCTTCGTTTCCGGGATAACGGAAGGATATTTAACCCTACTGAGTTTATCGATGATACGGGAGAAGAGATCACGGGACTTTCTCTGGTCAGGGATCTGACGCCGGATATAAACTATAACAGGGTACTGGGTTTCAATGTTACAACCGTTACGGTAACCTGTTAGCCACACAGGATGCCCCGCGGGGTTGCCCGCAGGGTGAGGTTATGGTAGAATAAGTAAGGGAGAACGTATAACTATGAAAGAGAGGCGGGTATGAACAATTTCAGAAATTCAGCCGGGCTCATGAGAAGGGTACTAATCGTAGAAGATGAACCGATCAACCGTGAATTGCTGGGAAATATCATGCAGCAGGACTATGAGGTGTCCTATGCCGAGGACGGAAAGCAGGCTCTGGATATGCTTCAGGCCAGAGAAAAAATGTTTTCACTCATCCTGCTGGATCTCATTATGCCGAGAATGGACGGTATGACCTTCCTTGACCATATAAGGACCGACGAGGAGCTTCGCTCCATCCCCGTGATAGTTGTTACCTCGGAAGAGGATGCCGAGGTGGAGAGTATACGGCGGGGAGCGGTGGATTTCATAAGAAAGCCTTATGATATGCCTGAGGTCATTCTGGCAAGATGCAGACGCATCGTGGAACTGTCCGAGGATAAGGCGGTCATCCGTTCGGCCGAAAGGGATACCCTTACCGGGCTTTATACAAAGGATTTCTTTTATGAGTACATACGGCAGATGGAGCATTACAACAGCCGCCGGGAGATGGATGCTGTCGTTATAAATGTGGAACGTTTCCATCTGATAAACGAGTCTTTCGGAAGACGCGGCGGCAATGATGTGCTTCAGAAGATAGCGGAGCTGATCCTGGAGTGTCTGGCCGGAACCGGTATCGCCTGCCGTGTGGAGGCGGATACATTTTACATATACTGGGATCACAGGGATGATTATGAGTCTCTGGTGGCTGAAATGCAGGACCGGCTGGATCGCAGTGATATCGCGAGGACCAGGATCAGGGCCGGCGTGTATAAGTATGTGGACAAGGCGGATATAGAGGAGATATGGTTCGACCGCGCAAAGACTGCCTGTGACCGCGTCAGGGGAGATTACACCAGACAGCTTGCAATGTATGATTCGATGCTGCATAAAAGGGCTCTGTACCAGGAAAGACTGATAAGGGATATCGATGACGCCATAGCGAACCGGAATCTGGTGGTGTTCTATCAGCCCAAATACATGATCAGGGGAGACCGGCCGGTGCTCTGCAGTGCGGAGGCGCTGATACGCTGGAGACATCCCGAGCTGGGTATGATAAGCCCGGGAGATTTTGTGCCGCTTTTTGAATCCAACGGCCTGATACAGAAGCTGGACGAATATGTCTGGAAGGAAGCGGCAGCCCAGATAAGAAAATGGAGGGAAAAATACGGACGGACGGTTCCGGTGTCGGTGAATGTATCGAGGATAGATATTTATGATCCGAGGCTTGAGGAAAAACTGGAGGAGCTTCTGGAAAGACATCAGCTCTCCCCGGGGGAGATACTTCTGGAGATCACGGAGTCGGCGTATGCGGATAACGCGCAGTGCCTGATCGAGGTTGTGGAAAGGCTGAGAGAAAAGGGCTTCAAGATCGAGATGGATGATTTCGGCTCGGGTTATTCTTCACTGAACATGATAACCACCATCCCCATCGATGTACTGAAAATGGACATGAAGTTCATACGTAACATGGAGAAGGATGAGAAGAGCATGAAGCTGGTGGAGCTGGTGCTGGATATCGCAAAATTCCTTAAGGTACCGGTGGTTGCGGAGGGAGTTGAGACCCAGTCGCAGCTGGATAAGCTGAAAGAGAGAGGCTGTGACATCATACAGGGATATTTCTTCTCCAAGCCCGTTCCGCCGGAGGAATTCGAGGTATTTATACAGAACGAGATATAGTGTGCATCTTCAGCTGTGGGCAAAATACCTTTTACCCCGGCGTCACATTGTGTCAACATGAGCCGGCGCAGCGGGGACCTGGCGGAAACGCTGACGCATGGCCTCAGAACAAAGAATAAGGAGGAACCCCATGCTTACAATAGAAAAACTGCAGGCATTTGGTGCCAATACCGGGGAAGGGCTTGCACGGTGCATGAAAAATGAAGCCCTTTATCTCAGACTGGTGGGGACCATACCGTCGGAAAAGAGTTTTGATGCTCTTAAAACCGCCATAGAAGAAGGAGATCTTCGCAAAGCCTTTGAGGCTGCGCATACACTTAAGGGGGTAAGCGGTAATCTTTCGCTCACGCCGATCTATATCCCCGTTGTTGAGATCACGGAGCAGCTTCGGGCGGGGACGGATATGGACTATACCGGAGAGGTGGATGCCATTCTTGCCAAAAGGGATGAGCTTAAGGCGCTGTGCGACTGAAACATTAGTACATATTTTGAACGATATGATCTTAAATCATCACAAATCCCGATGGATTTTTCCGTCGGGATTTGTTATTATGGGTGACGTTAACAATTTGTCTCTCCGGAATATGGATCCGGAGATCAGGGATGTTCCCAAAAGGAGGGGATGTTTATGTTACTTAATGGTATTATTGCAGGTGTGGGCGTTCTGCTTATCATCGCAGCGATCGCTATAGGAGTTACCTTCGGCAGCTCCAAGAATAAGGTGAAGAAGAGTGACGGCGAGACTATAGTTGAGGTTGGCGGTGCCGGCCGCAAGAGTCTTATAGCCATACTCGCCGGAGTCGGTGTCGTGACGGTTATTTTCTCGGCCTCCTTCACTGTTATCCCTACCGGATACACAGGCGTAAGAGTTACCTTTGGTCAGGTTGAGCAGAATACCCTGCCCCACGGTTTCAATTTCCATCTTCCGGTCATTCAGGAGATCGTGACTGTTAATAACAAACAGCAGGATATCAAATTCGAAAGTCCCATCACTTCCGAAACAAGTGAGCGAAACGAAGTAACCTTCCAGGGTATCACGGTTACTTATCAGATCAACCCCGATAAGTCAGCGTGGATCTATGCAAATGTGACCAATTACGAGGATGGCCTTGTGAATGAGTCACTTGTGGCTTCGGCTATCAAGACTTCATCCAAGACACTGTCGCCGGTTGACTGTACAAACCGCAGTATCCTTGAACCCATCGCAAAGGAAAATATCCAGAAGTCTCTTGATGAGAAATACGGAGATCAGGTCGTATATGTAAATAAGGTTGTTATTTCCGATGCGACATTTGATCAGGAATATGATGAGAAGATCGCAAAAAAGCAGCAGGCTCAGATCGATTATGAGACCCAGCAGATCGAGAACAGAAAGAATATCGAAAAGGCCAGCGCCGATGCAGAGGTAAGAAAGACCCAGGCACAGGCTGAGGCAGATGCAAAGCTTATCGAGGCGGGAGCGGAGGCAGAGGCTAACCGCGTACTCAGTGAATCCATAGATGCAAACGTACTCAGCAACCGTTACTATGATACCTGGAACGGACAGCTGCCCACCACCATCGTGGGTGAAAACGGAGCACAGATCATGCTTCCGGTAGGAAATAATACCACGGTGACCCCCGAACCCAAAAAGACGGACACGACTGTTCAGCCGGTAACTCCGGCCACTGAAGCTCCCACAACGGAAAGCACAGAGGAGTGATCCGCAGTCACGGAAATCCGGTGACATAAAGGCGGCCGGATAAGTAAAGGGATCCTTTCACCAAGACTCTGAGATACAGGAAAGAGCCGAAGGAAAGGATCCTTTTTAGTGGCTGAAATAGGACTTTCATAAACGGTACTTCCGGTTTGACAGGCTGATCACGCAGCACCTTCAGGTTGACATAATTTCTAAGATTAATGTTAGATTAACGTCAGATGAAGATATGGTTATACCCCTTGACACCTTATACTATGCACTATATAGTATGACTCGACAGGGCAGATGATCGATGGATGAAGGGAGGAATCCAATTGGATGTTCAGTTGAAAAGAGGACTCCTGGAGGTCTGTGTGCTGGCAGCTATAAGGAAGGAAGATTCATATGGTTATCAGATCATCCGTGACATGAAGCCGTATATCGAGATGTCGGAATCAACGCTTTATCCTATACTTCGCCGACTTGAAACGGCGCAGCTGCTGACGGTCCGGTCTGCAGAACATAACGGCAGGCTGAGGAAGTACTACCGTATCACAGGACACGGAGAAGCCAGGATACAAGAATTTATGAAGGATTGGGACGAGCTCCTTTCCATTTACAGGTATATAAGCGGGGGAGCGATACAAAATTGTGAAGGAGGATCAGGGGATGACGAAGCAGGAATTCCTGAGAGAGCTTTGGAACAGGCTGACAGAGTTACCTCAGGAGGATGTTGAAAAATCACTGGATTATTACAGTGAAATGATAGACGACCGTGTCGAGAACGGACTCACCGAGGAAGAGGCGGTAGCGGATATCGGTTCTGCCGAAGAGGTAGCGGCACAGCTGATAGCCGAGCTCCCTCAGAAGATAAAGGAAAGAAGTGCAACATCCGCGCAGAGGAGCGATCAGTTCAGGCCGGAGCAGAATACAGCGGGAGCATTTCAGAATACCGGAAGCACAGCACAGAGTGCAGCGGGGACATTTCAGGATACCTCCGGTACAGCACAGGGCACCGGTTACGGTACGGGAGGCTACCACAGCTACACACCTCCTCAGTACTATGCCGAAGCGTCGCCGAAAAAGCCTGCGGGTGCGGGGAAGATCATAGCGCTCATATGTACATTTCCGATCTGGTTTCCGATACTTATTGCTGCAGGGGCGGTGATCTTTTCAATCTTTGTGACTATCTGGGCTGTAACTTTTTCATTATTTGTGGTTGCGGCTTCCTTCATTGTGACGGGAGTTGCAGGGGTGGTATTACTCTTCGTTCTTACAATCAGCGGTGAATTTGCAACAGGTCTTGTATACTGTGGGATAGGATTTATCCTTGCTGGACTGGGATTGCTCTTTATGGTCTTCAGCGGCAGCGTGATCAGGGGCGTGGGTATTGTGAGCGGAAAGCTTCTGAGAGGCGTCGGCGGTATTTTCGGTAAAAGGAGGACGGCATAATGAAGTTAACTGCAAAAAAATGGCTCATCGCCGCAGGCGTGCTTTTTGTAAGCGGGCTTATAGCCAGCCTTACGGGTTTTGCCATGATGGGGTTTGATTTTACAAAGCTTAACACAGCGGGGAAAAAAGAGGAAAATATGTATACCATAAATGAAAGCTATAACGCGGTACAGATAGATACATCCACATCGGATATCATCTTTGAAACGGCAAAGGACGGAAAAGCGCGGGTTGAAGTAACCGAGGCCGAGAATGTCCGGCATAATGTAAGGGTTGAAAACGGAACCCTGAAGATATCCGTGAATGATGACAGACCGTGGTATAAAAAGTTTTTTATCTTCGGCACCGGAGCTGATTTTAAGGTTGTGATATACCTTCCGGAAAATATGGAGCTTTCCGACATAAAGATCAATGGTTCAACCGGAGATGTGACCATGAAAAACCGGAATATCGACGGGGATATTAATATCGAAATATCAACCGGCCATGTTACGCTTGAGGATGTTAAGGCGAAAAATCTTTCAATTAAATGCAGCACCGGAGATGTGATCATGGATAAAACGGTTGTATCCGGGAAGCTGCGGATCGATTCCAGTACGGGCGATGTGAAATTCACGTCCGGTGATGCGGAAAGCATTGATATAGATACCTCTACAGGTGACATTTACTGCACCTTCCTTTCGGAGAAGAATATTAAGGCTGATACCAGTACGGGAAAGGTATCCGTGCCTCAGGGAGGATCAGGAGGCGAATGCAGGCTCGATACCAGCACCGGGGATATCACTGCAAAATATGAGTAACACCTTGAACAGCACTGCAATGAGTGGTAGAATATGTCTTCGAACTAATCTTTGCGGCCGGGGTAAAAAAATATTTCAGGAGGAGCGGAAATGAAGATAACAACATTTAACCCGCAGATCATCACAAAGAATCCCGAACCGATAGTTAAGCTGTTTGAAGAATTGGGATTTGAGGTCCAGCACAATCCGAAGAATATCGGCGAACTGAATGTGAGAGGGATCCGTATGAAGGATGCAAACGGTTTCCATCTGGATATCGGAGCACTGGAAGAGGACGGCCCCATGGATCAGCAGCTTGCCCAGGACAGAGTTGCAATGCGCATGAATGTGGATGATTTTGATGAGGCATATGAGCTGCTGAAGAGCCGTGGCTTTGTAAATGTATACGGTGACAATATAGTTAATACACCTTTTTCAAAGTCAGCTGTAATGATCTCACCGTCAGGGTTTGCCATCAATCTTGTACAGCATATTAAGGACTGATATATCATGGCATAAAGGAGCGGAAACCGTAACGGGTTGCCGCTCTTTTGCTGTGCGCCATTCCGCATCAGGCTGAAAAACAGCATTTCGGAGCCTGGTGCCGGGATTTACTCAGTTTTCCCTTGCACTGACCGGGAAAAAAGATTATAATGGACTATGTTTGTGCCGAAGGAGGGGTCATGAAAGAGAGAAATGAGGTCTTAAGTACATTATTTCTTATCCTTCAGATAGGGATCACTATGATGGTCACCTTCGGTCTTTGCTTTGCCATAGGATTTCTGCTGGATAAGAACCTGGGCACTAAGCTGCTCTGGGTTTTTATACTGCTGGGGATACTCAGCGGATATCGTGCGGTGTACCTGCTGATACGGCATCATATAAAGGGCAAAGCCTTTGAGAAAGAGAAGCCGGACTGGTATGACAGGGCCTTCGCCGCTGACAACGAGACAGATGCCGGACTTAAAGCGGCAGTAGGAAAAAAGGAAGGGGAACCGGATGAAGAAGATCCTGATCCGGATGACACGTATCAGGCGTGACCGTGTAGCGGGAAGAACCCTTGCCGAGCTGATCCTGGGTATTTGGATCCTATCGCTGGGGATCGCATTGATCGGAACTATAGCACTTCCCGGAAGATGGTTTTTTCTGGGAGGCATGATAGTCGGTGCGGCTGCCGCAACTGCCCTTGTCATCAATATGTATGATTCCATTGACGCCGCCATTTCCATGAACGAAAAGAGGGCGAGGCAATATGCGTCATGGCACGGGGTTTTAAGGATACTGGCTACCGGGGTGCTGCTTGCGGTAGCGGTATGGATAAGCACCTACAGTTTTGCGGGAGTGGCCATCGGAGTTGCGACCCTTAAGCTGTCCGGACTGCTTCATATACCTTTTTCAAAATTATTCAGCCGTCTTCTGGGGGAAGAACCGTATAAGGATGACGAAGAAGCTCTTAAGAAAAATGACGGCGATACCGACGACAGCGGCGAGCAGCTGCTGAAGATAAAGTGATACATAGAAAGCGGAGGCAGATTTCATGTTTACTGGCGTAGCATCTTTACCGATGCCGACACTAAAGGAAGCAGATTTCTACATACATGAACTGGTACCGGTGGATTTCTTCGGGACGACGGTCCATATCACGACAACACATGTCTGTACCGTGATAGTGATCGCTGTTTTGATGATCCTCACCCTCTTCCTGCGCCATGCTTTTTTCAAGGCGGAAAGAGAGGGAAAGATGACCGCGGCATCCACCCTGGTTGAGATGGGAGTTGACGCCCTGACGCGTTTCTCGGAGGATGCGCTTGGGAAGAAAGGCGCCACCCATTATATCAACTACATCGGCGTGCTCTTCATGTATATATTCTTCTGCAATACCTCGGGTATCCTGGGACTCAGGCCGCCCACAGCAGACTACGGCACCACACTGTGTCTTGCGCTGATCACCTTTGTGATGATCGAGTATGCGGACATCAGATATAATAAGTGGAACAGCGTAAAGGCACTGTTCGAGCCCTTCCCGCTGTTCTTCCCGATGAACGTAATAAGTATATTCTCGACACCGCTTTCGATGTCGCTGCGTCTCTTCGGAAATATCCTTGGCGGAACCGTGCTCATGACGCTGTATTACGGAATGCTTCCGTGGTTCGCGAAGATCGGCGTTCCGTCGGCGCTGCATGTGTACTTTGATATTTTCTCGGGAGCCATCCAGACCTATGTATTCTGCATGCTCACGGTAACATTTATAGGTGATAAAAGAGGATCACTGGACTGATATAACTGTAAACGAACCTAAAACATATAATACGGAGGAAAAAGGAATGAACGGTAATTTTGACGGAAACGATCTGGTTCACGCATTTTCGGCACTAGGCGCGGGCATCGCAGTATGTTCGGGTATCGGTACCGGTATCGGTCAGGGAAATGCCGCAGGTCTCGGCGCCCAGGCTGTAGGCCGTAATCCGGGAGCGAGAGGAACTATCATGTCAACCATGCTTCTCGGTCAGGCGGTTGCGGAGACCACAGGTCTTTACGGTCTCGTAGTTTCACTGCTGCTGATGTTTGTGAAGCCTTTTGATAAGTAGGATATGAGCCTTTTGTTCCCGGGGTACATGACCCGGGGGATTTTTGGCGGATATCGGTAATTTGAAATTAAGAAAGACTAGCAGGTGGTGAAATGGTAAATGGTGCAATACTTGCTACCGGCCGGATCTTCGGACTTGACAGTCAGCTGTTATTTGACCTTCTTTTCCAGGGCATAGCAGTCTTCATCCTGTTCCTGTTTGTAGGATATCTTTTGATAAACCCTGTGCGGAACGCACTGAAGAAAAGACAGGAGAAGGTGGAGGGGGATCGCCGTGCCGCCGAAGAAGATAAGGCTGCGGCAGCGGAGCTTAAGGCACAGTATGATGCCAGGCTTGCCGGCGTAGAGCAGGAAAAGCTGGAGATCCTCAGTGAAGCCAGAAGAAAAGCAGTAAAGAATGAAAATGCCATCATTAACAGCGCTAAAGAAGAAGCAGGGCGTATCAGGGCTTCCGCGGAGCGTGAGGCTGCGCTGGAGAAGGAGAAGGTACGCGAGGAAGTCCGTACGGAGATCATTGACGTGGCAGCCGCTATGGCAGGAAAGATTGTAGAGTCTGAGATAACTCCGGAGAAACAGGAAGAACTTCTGCAAAAAACGCTGGATGAGATAGGGGACGAAACATGGCAAAGCAGGTAGGAACGGTATATGGGACCGCACTCTATGAAGCAGCCGTGGATGCAGGAAGGCTTTCGGATATCCGGCAGGAGGCTGAGGTAATACTCGAGGCCCTTAAGGAGAATCCGGAATTCTTAAAGCTGCTCTGTCATCCCGACATACTGCCGGAGGAAAGGCGGAATATGCTGGAAGCCGTATTCGGTGAGGATACGGATCCGCTGATAAGAGGAACGGCAGCTGCCCTGATGGAAAAGAAGCATGAGAAAGAGCTCCCCGCCGTTCTCATGGCATTTACAGAGCTGGCGCTGAATACGGAGCATATAGGCGTTGCCTCCGTTTTAAGTGCCGTGGAGCTTACGGAAGCCCAGAAGCTTCGTATACAGCAGAAACTGCTTGATACTACGGAGTATACCTCGATGCGGATATCCTATGATGTGGAGCCGGAACTTATCGGGGGACTTGTGATAAAGCTCGGGGATCGTGTGGTGGACAGCAGCATACGGACTACGCTGCATGATTTGAAGAATACGCTGCTGAACTGAGACACGGCAGTGATCCCGAAGGATATAGAGGAAAGGCGAGAAAGCTATGGCATTAAAACCTGAAGAGCTTAGCTCGGTGATAAAAAAACAGATAGAGAATTACAAGGTGAAGCTGGAAACAGCCGAGACCGGTACCGTGATCCAGGTTGCGGACGGTATCGCCCGTATTCATGGTCTGGATAACGCCATGCAGGGAGAGCTGCTGCTCTTCCCCGGAGAGGTTTACGGTATGGTCATGAACCTTGAGGAGGATAATGTGGGCTGTGTGCTCCTTGGCGATTCCTCGGCAATAGGTGAAGGCGACACTGTAAAGACTACAGGCAGGGTTGTTGAGGTTCCGGTGGGTGATGCCATGCTGGGACGTGTTGTCAATGCACTGGGCCAGCCTATTGACGACAAGGGGCCCATCCAGACAACGAAGAGCCGCCAGATAGAGAGAGTGGCGCCGGGTGTTATCTCACGTAAATCGGTTGATACTCCGCTTCAGACAGGTATCAAGGCTATAGATGCCATGGTGCCCATCGGAAGAGGTCAGCGTGAGCTTATCATCGGTGACCGTCAGACGGGAAAGACAGCCATTGCACTGGATACCATCATCAATCAGAAGGGCCTCGGTGTTTACTGCATTTATGTGGCTATCGGACAGAAGGCCTCCACTGTGGCAAATATTGTTAAGACACTGACAGAATATGAGGCTATGAGCTATACCACCGTTGTGGCTTCAACGGCAAGTGAGCTCGCACCGCTCCAGTATATCGCACCCTATGCAGGCTGCGCCATCGGTGAGGAATGGATGGAGGAAGGGAAGGACGTGCTGATCATTTATGATGATCTTTCGAAGCATGCCCAGGCATACCGTACCCTGTCCCTGCTGCTTCGCCGGCCGCCGGGACGTGAGGCATATCCCGGCGATGTGTTCTACCTGCACTCCAGACTTCTGGAGCGTGCGGCAAAGCTTTCCGACGATCTGGGGGGCGGTTCGCTGACTGCTCTTCCCATCATAGAGACTCAGGCCGGCGATGTATCGGCATATATCCCGACGAATGTCATTTCCATCACGGACGGACAGATCTATCTGGAGACGGAAATGTTCAACTCGGGCTTCCGTCCTGCGGTTAATCCGGGACTTTCCGTATCCCGTGTCGGAGGTGCGGCACAGATCAAGGCCATGAAGAAGATCGCATCTCCCATCCGTGTGGAGCTTGCCCAGTACCGTGAGCTTGCGGCCTTCTCACAGTTCGGTTCCGAGCTGGATGATGATACCAAGGAGAAGCTTGCACAGGGAGAGAGGATACGTCAGATCCTGGTTCAGCCCCAGTATAAGCCCCTTCCGGTAGAGAGACAGACCGTGATCATCTTTGCGGCTGTTAAGCATTATCTGCTGGATATCGCCGTTGACCGTATCGCCGAGTTTGAAGAAAAGCTCTTTGATTATATAGCTACAAATGAACCGGACATCTTCACCCGTATCAGGGATGAAAAGGAGATCAAAGAGGATGTGGAGAAGCTCCTCATCCATGCGATAGAAGATACAAAGAAGAAACTGTAGTATCTGTTCGGTACCCGATCAATGTGTATTTATGAAAGATCATAAAGAAGCACCTGTGTTTTTTGCTGATCCTTCATGAATTCACGGGACGCTCCGGATGCATCTCACCGGGAGCGGGGGTCTGAATATAATACAGATAAGTGGAGGAACCCGCCATGTCTTCCATGCGAAGCTTAAAAAGAAGAAAAGAGAGCGTCACCTCGACCCAGCAGATCACCAAGGCCATGAAGCTTGTGTCAACGGTTAAGCTTCAGAAAGCCAGGTCCAGGGTTGAAGCCAATTCGCCTTATTTCGAAGCGCTTTACAGGACCATATGTTCCATCCTGGCGAAAACCTGGGATCAGGACAACAGGTTCCTTAAGGAAGAGAGCAACGGAAAGAAGGCTGTTCTGGTGATGTCCTCAAACCGCGGACTTGCGGGCGGCTACAATTCGAATATCGTAAAGCTGGTGGATTCCTATGGCTTTGACAAGGAGAAGACACTGATCTACGGTCTCGGGCGTAAGGGTATCGAAGGTCTGACCAGAAGAGGCTACCATATCGAATGGGATGAATCCGATATCATAAATGCGCCGCTTTACAATGACTGCATCGCCATCACGAAGAATCTTATGAAGAAATTTGATGAAGGCGAGATAGATGAAATATATGTGGCATATACCGATTTCAGAAATACCGTTTCCCATGTGCCAACCATACGGAAGATGATCCCTCTTTCAAAGGAGGATTTTGCCGAGGATATGGCGGAAATGCTTCAGGAGTCCGAACAGGATCAGGGGCTGATGATGTCCTACGGTATGTCCAACAGCGGTATCGAGCGTGACATGGTGCTGTTCGGATCCGTCATGGATCATTATCATCCTGAAGAGAAGATCCTGAACGAGATCATACCGAAGTACATGACCAATCTGATATACGGTGCTTTCCTTGAAGCCATCGCTTCCGAAAATGCGGCACGTATGCAGGCTATGGATTCGGCGACCGAAAATGCCCAGGATATGATCAGTTCTCTGGAACTGCAGTATAACAGAGCGCGTCAGGATTCCATTACCCAGGAGCTTACGGAGATCGTGGCAGGCGCAGAGGCGCTTATATAACATATGTCAGCATTCCTGAATATATTTTAAGGAGAAGAAATCGTGGCAGAAACATCAAACGGAAAGATCACAGAGATTATCGGTGCGGTGCTGGATATCCGTTTCCCCGAGGGGCATCTTCCGGATATCAATGATGCGGTCCGGATCACCCGGAAGAACGGCGAGACTCTTACCGTTGAAGTGGCACAGCATCTTGGAGATGATATAGTACGCTGTATTGCCCTCGGCCCTACGGACGGGCTTGTAAGAGGCATGGAGGCGGTTGCAACGGGCGGCCCTATTCAGGTTCCTGTAGGCGAGGAGACGCTGGGACGTATTTTTAACGTGCTCGGTGATCCTATAGATCAGAAACCGGCTCCGGAGACAAAGGAGAGGCATCCCATTCACAGGAAGGCTCCCGCTTTCTCCGAGCAGTCTACGGATACGGAGATCCTTGAGACCGGTATCAAGGTTGTGGATCTGCTCTGTCCCTATCAGAAGGGCGGAAAGGTCGGACTCTTCGGCGGCGCGGGAGTTGGTAAGACCGTCCTCATCCAGGAGCTGATCCGGAACATCGCCACGGAGCACGGCGGATATTCCGTATTCACCGGCGTCGGCGAGCGTACCCGTGAGGGAAATGATCTTTACTATGAAATGATGGGCTCAGGCGTTATCAACAAGACCACCATGGTCTTCGGACAGATGAACGAGCCCCCCGGGGCAAGAATGCGTGTAGGTCTTACGGGACTCACCATGGCGGAGTATTTCCGCGATGTATCCCATAAGGATGTGCTGCTCTTTATCGATAATATCTTCCGTTTCACGCAGGCAGGTTCCGAAGTGTCGGCGCTGCTTGGGCGTGTACCTTCCGCAGTCGGTTATCAGCCTACACTCCAGACGGAAATGGGCGCTCTGCAGGAGCGTATCACATCCACAAAGAACGGCTCCATCACCTCTGTTCAGGCAGTATATGTGCCTGCGGATGACCTGACCGACCCGGCGCCGGCTACCACATTTGCCCATCTGGATGCAAAGACCGTGCTTTCACGTTCCATCGTTGAACTCGGTATCTATCCCGCAGTCGATCCCCTGGAATCAACCTCGCGTATCCTGGATCCCAGGGTGGTGGGTGAGGAGCATTACAAGGTTGCCCGCGGCGTACAGGAAACGCTTCAGAAATATAAGGAGCTGCAGGATATCATCGTTATCCTTGGTATGGACGAGCTGTCGGAAGCGGATAAGCTTACCGTATCCAGGGCAAGAAAGATACAGAGATTCCTGTCACAGCCATTTTTCGTGGCACAGCAGTTTACCGGACTTCCCGGTGCCTATGTACCGGTTGAGGAGACTATTCAGGGCTTCCGTGAGATCCTTGAAGGTCAGCATGATGAGATCCCCGAAAGCTTCTTCCTGAATGCGGGAGCCATCAGCGAGGTTGTTGCGCGCTATAAGGAGAGCAAGGCGGCAAAATAGCCTTTTCCTGCGGAACCATTGAATGATCCTGTGGCATAAATGAGGTAGATCATGGCAGATACGTTACAACTTGTAATAATCACCCCTGAGCGGGAGTTCTTCAACGGAGAAGCAACCTTCGTTGAGTTCACAACGACAGACGGGGATGTGGGTATCTTTCCGAAACATATCCCGACCACCGTGGTACTGGATCCCGGAATACTCAGGATCCATAATGGTAAGGATGTACGTGAGGCGGCCCTCCATTCCGGCTTTGCCGAGATACTGCCCGACAAGATCACTATCCTTGCGGAGGCGGTGGAATGGCCGGAGGAGATCGATAAGAACAGGGCTGAGGAAGCACGTATACGTGCGGAAAGAAAGCTGGAGGATTCCGCAGCGGACGGAGGAAAGGCAGAGCTTGCCCTCAAACGTTCCGTGCTGCGTATCCGCATGGCAGAGAAGGAAGGAAAATAGTATATATCCCGGGTAACTATTCCTGGTTTGACAGTTGGGACAAAAATGTGGGGACGGTTCCCGGCTGTTGCGAGACAGGCCCTTTGACAGGGTTCAGTATCGTGACAGCCGTGGACCGTCTCCTTTTCCCTTATAATTCCCTCTTGAACGGATCTTTATTATTGTGTACAATTATCATTTAACGATATCTCTTTTTGGAGGCAGGAAATGAAAAAGAAACATTTATTATATAGACCAAGACGCTGGATCGCTTTTCTGCTCGCCCTTGTTTTTGCGCTGTCCCTTGCGGGATGCGGAAAGAAGCAGGAACCGACGGGGCAGAAAGCAGACAGTATCTTTGAGCTTTTTGCGGATGATGAGGATCCCTTTGACGAGGCCATTACAGGTACGGGGGAGCATAACGGCGATTATGAGGTCGATCCATCGGGGATGGGAACGGCTGCGGGTACTACCGAGGATACAACCGAGCCTGCGACAGAACCTGCAACGGATGAACCGGTCTATGCCGATGTGGAGAGTCAGCAGTTCAACGACCTTCTCATGGACATATTCAAGGAGACTGTCACATCCAGTGCATATTTTTATACCAATTACATAAAAGATCCAAATGAATACGGGATAGAAATGCCCGCTGATACCACATATACAGTATCCGAGATAACACCCGAGAGCTATGAGGAAGCAAAGAAGGATCTGGAGAAAGATATCAGCAGGCTGGAAGCCATTGATGTAAACACGCTTACCGAGAAACAGCGCTTTGATTATGATTATCTGATGGACAAGCTTGTCAGTTCGCGTGTGGAGATCGACAGCTATATGATGACAAATTCTTTCGATATAGGGAGTGGTATCCAGGGAAATATCACTTCGTATTTTGCAACATTGGATTTTGACTCCAAACAGGAAGTGGAAACCTATCTGAGATTATTAAAGGATCTGCCTGAATATGTGCAGCAGAGCCTTGATGCGCATACAAAAAAAGTTGAGGCGGGTTATGGGGCTGAAGACGTAGTGCTTGACCAGATGATCAAGCAATGCGACGACTGCCTTAAGGACGATATCGGGGAAAGCACTCTGGTGATCTCTTTCAATGAAAAGCTGGAGAAAATGGACTTCCTCACAGAACAGGAGAAGGAGGAATACGGCAGGAAAAACAGGGAGAGTGTGGAAAAGTATTATTATCCCGCGTTCGAAAATATGAGATCAACCTTTCAAAGCTGGAAGGGAAAGTGCAAGGTGGAGGGAGGTCTCTGTAATTACGGGGAAGAAGGAAAAAAGTATTATGAATATCTGGTCAGAAAATATACAGGCAGCGATAAGACGCCTGAAGAGATGATAGATTATCTGGAAGCAAAAAACAAAGAACTGACTTCGCGGATGTATACTCTTTGTTATACAAATCCGGAGGCTTATGAATACTATAGCAGCCATCATGAGACCCTGTATGATTACCTGAAGGAACAGGATGCGGCGGGAATAATCAGACACATTATAGATGACTGTATGCCTGAATTCCCGAAGATCCAGCATCTGGATTTTGAAGTGAATAAAATGAGCGAGGCAATGTCAAATGCAATGGTTTCCGCAGTTGCATTTTACTCCATTCCCAGGGTTAATGACTATGAAAGCAATACGATCAGCATCAGCTCTACAAAGGAAAATGAGTATTGGGACACACTGGCGCATGAGGGATGCCCAGGCCATATGTATCAGACGAATTATTACCGTAGAACGAATCCGCAGCCATTGAGGTATATAAATATGACCTCGGAACTGGGTTATATGGAAGGCTGGGCAGTATATGTCAGCGATCTGACAAATAAGTTTTGTGATTATGATAACAGTCCGTACGCATCCTGGATCGCGGAAATGGAAACCATCCAGTCGACGCTGGGATATCTGTGGCATGCCCGTATGGATCTCGGCATCAATTATCAGGGCTGGACAAAGGATGAATTAGTTCGGGTCATGGAAGAAAACAATCTGAACGTGTCAAATGCGGATTACATATATGCGGTTCAGACCAGCACTCCTGCGGAATATCTCAGCTATTCCATAGGCTATTTCGAGATGAAGGATCTGAGAAGCTACGCGGAACAGGAACTGGGAGATAAGTTTGATGCGGTGGAGTATCATAAGGCAATACTTGATGCCGGTCCCTGCAAATACAGTCAGCTGAGAAAGTGCGTAGATAAATATATAGCAGAACATAAATGATCTGCCGGTCAGAAAAAAGGAAAAAGATATGAAGGATAGTATTGCAATACCGGACATGGATGCCGTGATCTTTGACATGGATGGAGTTATATTCGATTCGGAGCGCATTTTTCTGGAATGCTGCATCGAGGCCGGAAAAAGGTTTAACCTTGAAAGGGTAGAAGAAGTCTGCCGTCTGTGCGTCGGTATCACCAGTGAAATGACGGAAAAGGTGCTTATGGAAGAATACGGTCCGGATTTTCCGCTTAAGGAATTCCGTGACGACTGCATGACGCTTTTCTGGAAGAGATATGATGAGGAAGGACAGCTTCCGGTAAAGACCGGAGTAAGAGAACTTCTGGAGCTTCTTAAACAGCGGGGCCTGCCCCTTGCCATAGCCTCATCCACAAAGTCGGATGTGGTAAAGCGGCAGCTTAAGGATGCCGGACTGCTGGACTTCTTTGACAGGGTGATCGGAGGGGAACAGGTATCGCGGAGCAAGCCGGAGCCGGATATTTTCCTCAGTGCTGCAAAGGCTCTGGGGGCCGCTTCGGAAAAATGCATTGTGATCGAGGATTCGCATAACGGTATCCGCGCTGCCCACACGGCGGGCATGATCCCCATAATGGTACCGGATCTTCTCCCGGTGACGGAGGAGATGAGGGAGAAGGCGTGGAAGATAATGCCGTCTCTTAAAGAGGTGGCGGAAATGTTCAGTTGACGGAAGAATGAATAACATGACAACAACAGCAAATGAATATCGTGAGCGTGCGATCCTCATCGCGCTGCAGCTTCCGGACCGGCCCGATACAGGACCGCTTCTCAGGGAGCTTTCAGAGCTTGCGGAAACTGCCGGTGCTGAGGTTGTGGGAGTAATGACCCAGGACCGTGACAGACCCGAGCCCGGGACCTATTTTGGAAGCGGTAAGATCGAGGAACTCCGCGAAATGGTATCGGAACGCAGTGCGGATATCGTGATAGCCGATGATGAGCTTTCGCCGGCGCAGCAGAAAAATCTTGAAAGGGCCCTGTCCGTAAGGGTGCTTGACAGAACGGGTGTGATACTTGATATTTTTGCGGCCCACGCAAGGACCAGTGAAGGCAAGCTGCAGGTGGAGCTGGCGCAGCTGCGTTATAATCTTTCAAGACTTACGGGGCATGGTATCGAGCTTTCAAGACTGGGCGGCGGTATCGGTACCAGGGGACCGGGGGAGAAGAAGCTGGAGCAGGACAGACGTGTGGTAAGAAACCGTATCGCCCAGCTGCAGCGGGAACTTGAGGATGTTGTGGCCCACCGGGAGCTTAACAGGAAGGAACGCGTAAGAAAGGGTATTCCCGTGGCGGCGATAGTAGGATATACAAATGCCGGAAAGTCCACGCTGCTCAACACTCTTACGGATGCCGGAATACTGGCTGAGGACAAGCTCTTTGCCACACTTGACACAACTACCCGCGAATATCTGCTCCCGGGTAAACAGAAGCTGCTCCTTACCGATACGGTAGGTTTTATACGCAAGCTTCCCACGGATCTGATCCGTGCATTTCGAAGTACTCTTGAGGAGGCATCCTTTGCGGATCTGCTGATCCATGTGGTAGATGCCTCGGATCCGGAATGGGAGACCTGTCAGAAGACAGTTTATGAAACACTTGATCTGCTGGATATAAAGGATAAGCCGGTGCTGACGGTCTATAATAAAATGGACCGTATACCCGGAGAAGAGGTGCATTTCCGGGATGAACGTTCAAGGGCAGCGGTAAAGATCTCTGCGAAGACAGGCGATGGACTTGACATACTCGCTTCGAAGCTGGAGGGACTGCTGAGAGAAGGAATGACCTATGTAAAGGCAGTGCTTCCCTTTGATAAGGCAGGGGTCATTGCAGCCGTACGTAAGAAGGGGGAGCTGCTTAAGGAGGAGTACCTTCCCGGAGGGATCAGCGTGGAGGCCTATGTACCGGGAGAGCTGGTGTATCTTTTTAAGGATGAAGGGTAACGCGGAGTATCGTCAGCCGGGCAAAACACCTTCTTACTCCGGCAATATCGTTTTACGGAATGAAGAACAGTAACAACCGGAATGAAAAACAGTAACCATCGTTTGACGAACCGGGTGAGATAAAGTATAATAACCCCATATGCCCTGAAGGATTATGTATGGAAAGGGGTCACGATGAAACTCATAAGAAATACGATCAAAACAGTCACTGCCGTGGGAGCTGCCGCAGCGGTGATAGCAGCTGTTGCAGACCATAAGGATAATAAGGGTGCTCACGTTCCGAAGGGCGTCTATGAGGCGCATATCAAGCGGCCGTTGGATGCCTTTCTTGCCACATCGGCGGCGGTGGCGCTGAGCCCGGTGATGCTGGGTACGGCGGTGCTGGTGCGTTTTAAGCTGGGAAGTCCGGTGCTCTTCAGGCAGGACAGGCCGGGACGCAACGAGAAGATATTCAGGCTGTATAAATTCCGCACCATGACCGAGGCAAAGGATGCGGAGGGGAATCTTCTGTCGGATGAGGAGAGACTTACATCCTTCGGAAAGCTGCTGCGATCCACATCTATAGATGAACTTCCCGAGCTTCTCAATATCATAAAGGGTGACATGGCGTTAGTGGGGCCGCGTCCTCTTCTGGTAAGATATCTTCCCAGATATAATGAGACCCAGAAACGCAGGCATGAGGTAAGACCGGGTCTTACGGGACTTGCGGCGGCCGAGTTCAGGAACACCGGCGGCTGGGAGAGAAAGCTGGCCCTGGATGTGGAATATGTGGATAATATCACATTTAAGACGGATCTGAAGATCATCATTAAGACAGTGGGAATGGTAATCGGGCGCAAGGATATCAATGAATCCGGCGAGGCGACTGCCAGCGAATTCATGGGGACCGTGAATTCCGGCGCGGGAGAACCCTGAAGGCCGGATATAAAGCCTGATACGGGGTATGTGATCCTGGAGGACAGGAGAAGAAAAACAGCAGTTCATTTATAACACTTACCGCAGCAACATAAACGTCCGGAGGATAAAGCGTTATTCTGAGGGAACCAGATACGATAAGCCCTCTGAGCTTCCGGAAACTTGGACATATATACAGGAGGAATCATATGAAGCCCTATGCAGAAATGACGAAAGAAGAACAGAAGGCAGAGCTTGCGGAGCTTAAGGCAAGCTATAAGAAATACCGGGAGATGGATCTTAGTCTGGATATGAGCCGCGGAAAGCCGTGCCGTGAACAGCTGGATATTTCCATGGGAATGATGGACGCGCTGAATTCCGGCGTGGATCTTTCCTGCGAGGATGGTACGGACTGCCGTAACTACGGAGTCCTGACAGGTATCCACGAGGCTAAGGTACTGATCGGTGATATGATGGAAAATAATCCCGATAATATCATTATCTACGGCAATTCCTCCCTGAATGTTATGTATGATACCGTATCCAGGGCTTATACCCACGGTATCCTCGGAAATACTCCCTGGTGCAAGCTGGACAAGGTGAAATTCCTCTGCCCGGTTCCCGGCTATGACAGACATTTTGCCATTACGGAGTATTTCGGTATAGAAATGATCCCCGTACCCATGTCTCCGGAGGGACCCGACATGGATATGGTAGAGAAGCTTGTGGCTGAGGATGATACCATCAAGGGTATATGGTGTGTTCCCAAGTATTCGAATCCCCAGGGCTATTCATATTCCGATGAGACCGTGCGCAGGTTTGCAAGGCTGAAGCCGGCAGCAAGGGATTTCCGTATATTCTGGGATAATGCTTACGGTATCCATCATCTTTACGACGAGCCCCAGGATTATCTGATAGAGATTCTTGCGGAGTGCAAGAGGGCCGGTAATCCGGATCTGGTTTATAAATTTGCTTCAACTTCAAAGATCACTTTCCCGGGCAGCGGTATCGCGGCACTGGCCACATCCCCCAACAATCTGGAGGATATCCTGAACCAGCTGAAGAACCAGACCATCGGACACGATAAGGTGAACCAGCTGAGACATGTGCGTTTCTTCAAGGATATCCACGGAATGACCGAGCATATGAAGAAACATGCGGCTATAATCCGTCCTAAGTTTGAGGCGGTTGAGGAGATCTTTGACAGGGAACTTGGCGGTCTTGGCATCGGCGAATGGACCAAGCCGAAGGGAGGGTATTTCATCAGCTTTGATGCTCTTCCCGGGTGTGCAAAGAATATAGTATCCAAGGCAAAGAAAGCAGGGGTTACCATGACCGGTGCAGGCGCAACCTGGCCCTATGGCAAGGATCCTCAGGATTCCAATATCCGCGTGGCACCGACCTATCCGTCACTGGAGGATCTTAAGACCGCGGCCGAGCTGTTCACACTGTGTGTTAAGATCGTCAGCCTTGAGAAACTGCTTGCGGAGTGAAGAACCTTACCGGGAGCAGAGGATACAGAAGCTGCCTTTCGGGAACGGGGAGCGGAGGATACAGAAGCTGCCTTACGGGAAATGCATGAGGAAATATAATGAAACCGGATATCATCTATGAAGACGAATATATGCTGGCAGTGGTAAAGCCCTACGGTATGCCTTCACAGGCTGATCATTCCAATCGTGAGGATCTGATCAGTGTGGTGAAGAATTATATGTATGATCGCGGGGATACCGATGAAGAGCCTTATCTGGCAGTGATAAACCGCCTGGACAGACCTGTGGCCGGTATAGTGCTGCTTGCAAAAACCGAAGCGGCGGCAGCCGGACTGTCGGATCTTCTTCAGGAGCGCGGGATCGAAAAATGCTATCAGGCTGTGGTAAGGGGTGAGATACCCGATGACGAGGGAACACTTACGGACTGGCTGGTCTTCGATAAGAAGGATAACATTTCACGCGTGGTCCCGGAAGGAACGAAGGGCGCAAAGAAGGCGGTGCTTACCTATGAAGTGCTGGATGTGGTCGATACGGATGAGGGAACCTTCAGCTACCTGCTGATACATCTGGAGACCGGAAGACATCATCAGATACGCTGCCAGATGGCACATTTCGGATATCCGGTATACGGCGATGTGAAATACGGGAAGGCGGAAAAAAGCGGAAGAGGCAGGGGTGATAAGACACCGCAGATCGGTCTTTACAGTACAAGGATGAGGTTCATCCACCCCTTCACCAATGAGGAAGTCTTCCTTCACAGAGAGCCGGAGGGCGCGGCATTTCAGCTGCTGGATGCGGAAGACCCCGACTGGTAGGAAGGCTGCATAATCCCGGACCGGAGATGCCGGTACAGGATCTGTGAATATTAATGAGAAAAAGAGGATAAACTAATGGCAAACGACAAGAAAATGGTAGAGGCAATAACCTCCATGGAGGAGGATTTCGCCCAATGGTATACCGATGTAGTGCTGAAGGCTGATCTTACGGGTTACACCAGCGTTAAGGGTTTCATGGTGCTCAAGCCCGCCGGCTATGCAATCTGGGAACTGATCCAGAAACAGCTGGATGAACGTTTCAAGGCAACGGGCGTGGAAAATGTATATCTTCCGCTTATGATACCGGAGAGTCTTCTTGAAAAGGAGAAGGATCATGTAGAGGGTTTTGCCCCCGAGGTCGCATGGGTAACTCACGGCGGTTCCGCAAAGCTGCAGGAGCGCATGTGTGTACGTCCTACTTCCGAGACACTGTTCTGTGATTTCTATCAGAAGGACATTACCTCATACCGTGATCTTCCGAAGGTTTACAATCAGTGGTGCTCGGTAGTCCGCTGGGAGAAGGAGACACGTCCCTTCCTCCGTTCAAGAGAGTTCCTGTGGCAGGAGGGACACACGGCTCACGCAACAGCCGAAGAGGCTCAGGAACGTACGGAAATGATGCTGAACGTATATGCCGATTTCTGCGAGGAAGTGCTTGCAATCCCTATGGTACGCGGTCAGAAGACCGAGAAGGAGAAGTTTGCGGGAGCTGTCGCAACCTATACCATCGAAGCGCTGATGCATGACGGTAAGGCGCTTCAGTCGGGCACCAGCCATAATTTCGGCGACGGCTTCGCAAAGGCGTTTGAAGTTCAGTATACCGATAAGGATAATAAACAGAAATTCGTTCACCAGACCAGCTGGGGCGTTACCACCCGTCTTATCGGCGCGGTCATCATGGTGCACGGTGATAATAACGGACTTGTCCTTCCTCCGAAGGTAGCGCCCACCCAGGTTATGATCATTCCTATCCAGCAGAAGAAGGAGGGAGTGCTTGAGGCTGCGGACGGTCTGGCAGAGAAGCTTTCAGGTAAGGTCCGTGTAAAGGTGGACAGGACCGACAAGTCACCCGGCTTCAAATTTGCGGAACAGGAAATGAGAGGTATTCCTCTTCGTATTGAAGTAGGTCCGCGCGATCTGGAAAACGGTGAGGCTGTGGTGGTACGGCGCGATACGGGAGAAAAGCAGACCGTAAAGCTGGATCAGCTGGAGACTATTATTCCCGGGCTTCTTGATACCATTCAGAAGGATATGCTGGAAAAGGCCCGGGCACATCGAGATGCCCATACCTATACAGCTGAAAACTATGAGCAGTTTAAGGATATCATCGAGAACCGCCCCGGCTTCATAAGAGCTATGTGGTGCGGCGACCGTAAGTGCGAGGATGCCATAAAGGAAGAGACAGGCGCCACTGCACGCTGCATGCCCTTCAGGCAGGAGCATCTGGCCGATAACTGCGTATACTGCGGAAAACCCGCAAAGAAGATGGTATACTTCGGAAGAGCATACTAAGGATAACCGGTTCTGTATCGGGGACGGTTCTTAGCGTGTCAGGGTTCCTGACATGTCAGGAACCGTCCCCAAGTGTTTCCGGATTTATGAGACGATGAGAACCGTCCCCGATCGGTTTCCCGCCACGGAGGTTAGAAAAAATGACGATTAAGATACCCCAAGAGGTGTCCTGGATACTTCACAAACTGAATCAGGCAGGCTTCGAGGCATATGTGGTGGGAGGATGCGTCAGGGACAGTCTTCTGGGAAGAGAGCCCCATGACTGGGATATCACTACCAACGCTGAGCCGCTTCAGGTAAAGCAGATATTCAAACGTACCCTAGATACCGGGCTTCAGCACGGGACGGTGACTGTCATGAACCGTGGCACGGGATATGAGGTGACTACCTACAGGATAGACGGTGATTACAGCGATCACCGCCGGCCGGAATCCGTAAGCTTCACCAAAAAACTGGAAGAAGATCTCAGAAGAAGGGACTTCACGATCAATGCCATGGCATATCACCCGGATGAAGGACTTAAGGATTTCTTTGACGGTGAGAAGGATCTCAGGGAGGGCATTATCAGGGCTGTAGGTGATCCCGATGAACGTTTCGACGAGGATGCCCTTCGTATAATGCGGGCCGTAAGATTCGCCGCACAGCTGGGCTTTACCATAGAGGAAAAAACAAGGGAGGCCATAAAGGCTCATGCCGGAGAACTGTCCATGGTCAGTGTGGAGAGGATAGAAGCGGAGCTTACAAAGCTGATCTGCTCGCCTCATCCCGAGGAGACGGAGGAGCTGTATAAGCTGGGGATAACTGCCGTGATACTTCCCGAATTCGACAGAATGATGGAGACTCCCCAGAATACGCCGTATCACTTCACGGATGTGGGACATCATACCATTGTTGTCATGCAAAATGTATCGCCTTCAAAGATCATGCGTTATACAGCACTGCTCCATGATATAGCGAAGCCGGAATGCCGGTCTGTGGATGAAAAGGGAGTGGACCATTTCTATAACCATCCCGAAAGAGGCGAACCTTTGGCGGAGAAGATCATGCGCCGCCTCAAGCTGGATAATCATACCATTGAGGAAGTAAAGCTCCTGGTACGATGGCATGATTTCGGCATCAAGGATGAAATGACGGCGGCAAGATTCCGCAGAGGAATGAACCGCATGGGTATTGAACATTTTCCGGAGTATCTGGAGATCAGGCTTGCGGATATGGCAGGTCAGAGCGATTACAGACTGGAGGAGAAGAAGGCAAGGGCAGAGCTGATACAAAAGCTTTACCGGGAACAGCTGGAGAACTCCCCGGCGCTTACCCTTAAGGACCTTGCAGTAAAGGGCAGGGATCTGATGGACGCGGGTATCCAGGCGGGTCCGGAGATGGGAAATATCCTGAAGGAACTGATGGATATGGTACTTGAAGATCCGGCCCTGAATGAGAAGAACGTTCTTCTGGAGGCTGCAAAAAAGCTTTCAAATAGGCATTAGTTGCACATTCTCAACAAAAATAGTGTGATTTTTGTCCTAATTGTCCGAAAAAGAAAAACTTGTGCTGTTAATCTTCACATTTTATTTCATTTATGTTACAATTCGTTTACTTATGCATATAAGTTTATTTTGAGTTTATTTTTGTTGCAAAACCGGGAGGAATATCATGGCTGATAAGAAAGTGCCTCAGTATATTGAGAGCTATGAGGCATGGGTTAATAGTGATTTTTTTGATGAAGAGACCAAGGCTGAGTTGAAGTCCATTGAGGGAAATCAGGCTGAGATACGTGAACGTTTTTATTCGGATCTTGAATTTGGAACGGCCGGCCTCCGCGGTATCATCGGTGCGGGAACAAACCGCATGAATATTTATGTGGTCGCGCGCGCAACCCAGGGCCTTGCCAACTATATCATTTCAAAGCACGGTCAGGAGAGGGGAGTTGCCATAGCTTTTGACTGCAGGCATTTCTCACCTGAATTTGCGGATATCGCAGCCAGAGTACTGGCAGCGAACGGGATCAGGTCCTATCGCTTTGAATCCCTTCGCCCGACGCCGGAACTTTCTTTTGCGGTACGTTACCTGAACTGTATAGCAGGTATAAATATTACCGCAAGCCACAATCCTCCGGAATATAACGGATACAAGGTTTACTGGGAGGACGGCGCGCAGATCACGCCCCCGAACGATATCGGTATCATGCTGGAGGTAAAGAAGCTCGGCATCGAGGATTCGAAGATCATTTCGCTTGAAGAAGCTAAAGAGAAGGGACTTTACAACATCATCGGTAAGGAAGTGGATGATGCTTATATTGCCGAGTTGAAAAAGCAGGTTATCCATCAGGATACCATAGATAAGTATGCAAAGGATATCAAGGTGGTTTACTCACCTCTTCACGGTACGGGAAATATCCCTGCCAGAAGAGTGCTTGAGGAGCTGGGCTTTGATAAGGTATATGTAGTACCCGAGCAGGAACTGCCGGACGGTGATTTCCCGACAGTGGACTATCCTAATCCGGAGGCGAAAGAGGCATTTAAGCTTGCCCTTGATCTGGCTAAGGAGAAGGACGCCGATCTGGTACTCGCAACGGATCCCGATGCGGACCGCCTCGGTGTATATGTAAAGGATACGGCAAGCGGTGAGTATAAGTGCCTTACCGGAAATATGTCAGGTTCTCTGCTTGCAGAGTATGAGCTGTCACAGATGCAGGCAACACGCGGACTTCCTGAAGACGGCAGACTGATCAAGACCATAGTTACAACCAATCTTGCAGCCTGCGTTGCGAGAAACTATGGCGTAAAGCTGGAGGAATGTCTGACCGGCTTCAAGTTCATCGGTCAGAAGATCCTTTCCTACGAGCACAGCGGACGCGGAACTTATCTCTTTGGTTTTGAGGAGAGCTACGGCTGCCTGATAGGTACATATGCAAGAGATAAGGACGCCATCGTTGCGACCATGGCGCTCTGCGAGGCAGCCACATACTATAAGTCCATCGGCAAGACTCTCTGGGATGCGATGATCGATATGTATGAGAAGTACGGATACTGGATCGATGATATCATTACCATTACCATGAAGGGCGTGGACGGTATAGAGAAGATCAAGTCGATCATGTCCTTGCTCCGCAGCAATATCCCGTCAAAGATCGCAGGCTATGACGTGATCGCTGTAAGGGATTACGATACGGATATCGTCAGGAACCTGCATACAGGTGCCGAGACACCGACCTTCCTTCCGAAGTCAAATGTGCTCTATTTCGAGCTTTCAAATGATGCATGGCTTTGTGTCAGACCTTCGGGTACGGAGCCCAAGATCAAATTCTATTATGGAGTTAAGGGTACCTCGCTGGAGAATGCAAAGGAGCTTTCGGCAGATTTTGCGGAGCAGGTACAGAAGCTTATAAACAGTCTGGTTAATGCTTAGGATCGACCCAAAGACCCCGTGGCGGGGAACCACTTCCTTCGTCACGGGGTTCGTCACTGTACAGGAGGAACTTATACCAAATGGGAAAAGGAAAAAGAAGGGGCGCCATACTTGCCTTGATGACCGTGATGATGCTGCTTGCATTGTATATTACAGCCCCGGTTGCTGAAGCAAATGTACCTAACATAAGAATGGGAACGCTTCAGGTTGACGATTACTATGATACCCTCAGGGATGCCTTTTATCAGGCGGATTACTATTCGGCGGGAGCATGCAACGGCTGGGTGCTCTCAGTCATCAACAACTCCGGGCTGGTGCCGGAAATAACCGTGGACGGAACAACGGTACTGGAGCTGAATGATGCACTTAAAAACAACGAGTGTTTTGATCTGGTGGCAACCCGTGAGGGCGGGCAGTCCGACTACCAGGAGGCCACGGATCAGATGCAGCAGGATGTAAATGACGGAAAGATCCGTGCAGGTGATATAGTTATCTTCACCAAGAACATGGATAATTACGAAGGCACCGGCGGCCCTCACTGGCTTCACGCGGCCATAGTTATGAAGGAACTCTTCAACGGGACCGCGGATAACTATGAGAACTACTGGGAAGGCCGCTGGAGAGAAAGCTACAAGGGCTTTCCGACCATAGCGCATGCCCTGGCTCCGGATTACGGCGTGGAGTATTATTCTCCCATGTGTTCGCCGTCTTCGCTGGAGGCCGCGGATGACGGCTCCACAGGGTACTATGTGTACCGTATCAATACCGAAAAGGCAGCTGAAGCATTTGAAAAGGCTACTGCCACGGAAGCCACAACTGAGAATACTTCCGAGAAGACCACGGCAGCCTCAGCAGATCCCTCCAAAGCGACGGAAGGGACCACTGCTGCGCAGAAGAAAGGAGACTACGAAGAAGAACTGACGGGAAGCGCTCAGGCTGTTTCCACCACGGCTTCTTCAGGCAGCGGAAGTACGGGAACCTTCGGAAGGGTTCTGGCCGTGCTCGCGACTCTTATCTCTGTGATCCTGATCTTCCTGTGTATACTGATATTGTGATGCCAGGGGAAGAATACCTTTGACCACGGTATCGTATCGTTGAGATAAATCGTAAATCCTCTGAAAGGAATTGATATGAATAAGAGATCTCAGTTTCGTTTAACTGCCGCAGTTATGGTGATCGCAATGGTGCTTCTTGCTATAATCGCGATCAGCGCATCCGGAAAGGCAAAGCTGTCCTACACCGCAGAGGTTTCCGTAAAAAACGGAGCGATCGAAGGTGACGGGAAACAGGCGGTATATATCAGGACTCCCGGAAGCTCCTGCTCCTTTGAGGTTAAGGCAAAGGGTGATGCATCCATAAGGTCGGAAATGACTGTATACAAGGATTCCACCATGACGGACTCATATTATAAGACGGAGGCGACCGATACCAAATCCGTGTCCGATAAGATTTCGGTTGACAGGGAAGCCGTATTTATAGTAGTCAGCCAGAGCCTTAAAGAGGGTACGACCTACGCGGACGGAGTGTATAAGGTTGACTACACGATCAGGGTGGTAGGCAGCAAGAGCATCAAAAGGATGCTGCTTATGTTTGTGATGCTGGCAGTAGTCCTTGTACTCTTCCTGATGATCCTTCGAAATGAAGACGACAGAGAAGGAAAGACCAGCAAGAAGCAGATCAGACTTCGCAGGAAGGCCTTTATGAACGGCTTCTTTACACTTGTAATGCTGATCCTTTCATTTGCGCTTCTCAGCGCATCGGTTGAGCAGTTCCCGTTCACGCTTTATCAGGCGGGAATGATATCCATTATGATCGCAGCATCGGTATTCTTTATGACGGCCGATCAGTCGGATGCCTATACCGGTATCCGCAGAAAGAAAGGCACCCTGATGCTTGTATTCGGTATAGTGGCTGTGATCAACCTGGTCATTGCATTATTCAGTCTTTTCGGCGGCTCGTCTACGGATATCACGCCTGTCGGCAGCGGTATCATCGGAGACTGGATCGTGAACTTTGTGACTGCCTGCTGCTTCTTCACCATGTTTATGGAAATGATGATGAAGAACGCAATAGAGGGCGGCAGAAGACAGTCCCGGTACTATGGTGAAGAGGAAGATTACAGCGCTCCGAAGCCCGTAAAAAGAGCGCGTACGCAGAGGGTCAGAAGAGAAAGCGATAGCTTTGATGATGATATAGACTTTTAGGAATATCGGAAAAATGCAGATGTTGAATAACGCATAGCTTAGTGCGGAAAAAGAGAGTGTCCGGTGATACTTTGCCGGGCACTCTCTTTTTTTGCGGATTAATCATTATCATAACTGAAGGTTCCTTGATTGCCGGATATTTTTTTCGCAGATAAAGATCTTTTAGTTATCTGCTTTGAACCGGGTTTTCATGAAAAGACACAATATCATTAGGGCTGCAGGAAAGCGCGGAACAGAGAAATTCCAGTGTATTCATGGTAATGCTGCTGTTATTTCGCAATTTCTGAAGAGTATGCTTATCCAACCCAAGCTGGATCAGTTTGTATTGTGAGATTTTCTTTTCTTTCATAGTTTTCCACAATGGGTCATAAGAAATCATAATATAATCCTTAATTATGCAAATGACATCGTTACATACGTAGTGTAGTGGATGATATATTTGAATAATATGGTGGAAAAAGGCACCATGCCATGGTATAATTATTGTTGTTTTTTCTTAAATAAAGCAGAAAAAAAGGAGTCAAAACGAGCATGAGTGAAGAGGCAACATCATTTCGGGTTGTACTTCTTGAAAAGGACGGCGACATGCAGACGATCATGCTGCCGGCAAAGAGAGAGGGCAGATATACTTTTTTTTCAGGCAGACCGGGGGAAAAGAAACCAATCATTCAGATTGACGGAAATAACGGGGTTTGGTATGCCTCATGTATTAAAAAAAGTTATTTTGTTTTAGATCAGAATACATCGGCAAAAACGCTTGTACTCGGAAATCAGGTGATGATAAACGTGGTTGCAGGCGGGGATATATATGTTCTGTATGTAGAGTCCGGTCCTGAGAAGAACCGTTTTGTTCATTACTATGTTGAGCCTCACAACGAGATTACTATAGGACGACTGGGCAGCAACGATATTTCATACCCGAGTAAATGGGTATCCGGTGAACATGCTGCTTTAAAATGGAAGGATGGACATTGGTACATATCAGATCTTCAAAGCAGGAATGGTGTCTATCTGAATGGCCATCGTCTTAAGAATGTTGTTCAGCTTCACACCGGCGATATCATTTATATCATGGGCCTGTACATTGTTTTTGGCATAGGGTTTGTTGCCATGAACAATGAGGATGGAAGAGCCCGGATTTTGAGTCCGAAGCTGCGGAAAATAATAAACAGGGAAGACGCTTATTTCTCTGAAGGAAAAAAGAACGAAGAAGATCATGTTTTTGATCGTGTTATTCGTTCGGCCGTGGACATTTCTGCGGAAGATATAGAGATCGAAATGCCGCCGATGCCGCTGAGTTCGGGAAATCTTCCTTTTCTTTTAAGGCTGGGATCGCCTCTTATGAGCGGTGGAACAGCTGTGTTGATGGGAAATTATCTTTCGCTGGCAACATCGCTCCTGATGCCGGCATTGACACAGGGATATACAGAAAAACAGAGAAAGGAATATGAGGCAAAAAGAAAAGAGGTTTACGGGGAGTATCTCCGCCTGAAAAGAGAAGAGATAAAGAAGGAAGCTGAGCGCGAGGAGACGCTTTTAAAAAGGCTGTATCCGGATACGAAGGCTGTTCTTGGTTTTGCCCTGACCAAATCCAGATTGTGGGAACGTAGAAAATATGATGAAGATTTTTTGCGCGTCAGGATAGGCTATGGCGATATTCCGATGCTGGCAGGTATAAAATATCAGAAACGCAGACTTGAGATTGATCCGGATGAGCTTGTGGAAGATATGTATAAGCTTGCGGAGGAGGAAGTTCTTCTAAAAGATACTCCGCTGCTCCTGGATTTAAGAACGGATTATGTTGTGGGCATCATCGGCAAGGCTTCTAGAAATATAATCATGATCAATTACATCATAAGGCAATTGGCTGCAACCCACAGTTTTGATGAGGTAAAGATCGTAATCTTGGCAACCGAGGCAGACAGGGATGCTTTTTCGTATGTGCGTTTTCTGCCTCATAATTGGGATAATAATAAGAATCTGCGTTTTTACGCTGAAAACATCTCGGATACGCAGCAGATAATTAAACATATAAATAAAGAAAATGAAACGATAGCTGAATTGAAAAAACAAAGGGACATAAATACATCTCGTTTTCCCTCTTATGTGGTGATCGCTACAAATAAGGAATTATATGACAGCGTGGATTATTTCAGGGACATTCAGGAAAACGAGAAGTATAATTCATTTTCTTTGGTTTCGGCATATGAAGGCATCCCCAAGGAGTGCAAGAAGGTAATTAAGATGCTTTCCGATGAGAAAGCTGTTCTCATAGATCTATACACACCCGGAGCAAAGGAACAGTTATTTCAGCTGGATGATGTCAAAGAAGATTATAAAAAAAGGTGCATGAGAGAGATCATGCGAACGAAGCTTAATATTGAGGGGATGAAGTATACACTTCCGACCATGCTTACTTTTTTGGAGTTATACAGGGTTGGAAGAGTTGAGCATTTGAACCCTTTGGAGAGATGGAAAAACAATAATCCGGTAAAATCCCTGGCTGTACCAATAGGCATTGGTAAGGATGGAAAGGAGTTTATGCTGGACCTGCATGAAAAATACCATGGACCGCATGGTTTGATCGCAGGTGGAACTGGTTCAGGTAAATCAGAATTTATCATTACATATATTTTATCAATGGCTGTAAATTTCAGTCCGGATGAAGTTGCATTTGTACTTATAGATTATAAAGGCGGAGGTCTCGCTGATGCTTTTGTCAGTGAGAAGAAAGGCATTCATCTTCCGCATGTGGTAGGGACAATTACAAATCTGGATGGGGCGGGAATCACTCGCAGCCTGATGTCCATTAACAGTGAACTTAAGCGCCGGCAAACTCTTTTTAAGGAAGCTAAGGGCGAAACCGATGAAGGAACTATGGATATCTACGATTACCAGAAACTGTACCGCAGCGGAAGGGTAAGGGAACCATTGCCTCACCTGTTCATCATTTCAGATGAATTTGCAGAGCTGAAAAAACAACAACCGGAGTTTATGGATGAGCTGATCAGTACGGCCAGAATTGGACGAAGCCTGGGTGTACATCTTATTCTTGCAACCCAGAGACCTACGGGTGTAGTTAATGATCAGATCTGGAGTAATTCAAAATTCCGTGTATGTTTGAAGGTGGCTGAGAAATCGGACAGTATGGAAATGCTGAAGCGTCCGGAGGCAGCTGAGATCAAAAATACCGGACGATTCTATCTTCAGGTGGGATACAATGAGCTTTTTGCTATGGGGCAGTCGGCGTGGTGTGGTGCTGATTATACTCCCGGTGAAATAGCGGAGGGTGAAGAGGATATATCTGTAAGTTTTCTTGATAATACGGGCCGGACAATTGTAGAGGCCAAGCCTTTAAAGGAAGCTAAAGAAAACGAAGGGAAACAGATCGTAAGCATCGTGCAGTACCTTTCGGATCTTTCTGTCAGAGAAGGTATAATGCCCAGAATGCTGTGGAAGGATGAAATACCGGCAAAACTGGAGTACGGCATGGTTGAAAAGCTGGTAAAAAAGCGGAAAGAAGGCGTTTCTGCGCTTATCGGATTGGTGGATGATCCGGCTCACCAGAGTCAGTTCCCGTTGATTGTTGATATGGGAAGTTTCCGGAATATGGCAGTAATAGGTCCAAGTGGAAGTGGTAAGAGCGCTTTTATCAGAACCATGCTTTGGTCTATGGTCAGTAACTATTCTCCTGAGGAGATGAATTATTATATTGTGGATCTGTCCGGCGGAACGCTTGGCATTTTCCGTGAACTGCCTCATTGCGGAGCGTATATCACGGATGTAAATGAAAGTGAATTTGATCGCCTGATGGCAATGTTCAGGGAAATGGCTGCGGAAAGAAGGAACCTTTTCCGGAAAGCAGGTGTGAGTGGGTTTGAAGCTTATCAGCAAATCGGACATCTGTCCATGATCTATCTGATAATCGACAGTTATCAGAATATTGCTGCGAACTTTGCAAAGGGTCCGGAAATACATGCATATTTTCATGGATTTCTCGCAGATATCGCAAGCTGCGGGATCCACGTGATTCTGACAGCAAACCATTCCAATGAAATATCCACTAAAGAAAAAATGGAGATTGACAAAAGGTTCGCTTTAAATCCGGTAGATAAATATGCAGCTTCAGAGATTATAAGTACACACGTGAGAAATGTTCCGAGGCTTCTGCCGGGAAGAGGAATGTGTGTTGTTGAAGAGCGGTCTTTGGAGTTCCATGTCGCAGTTCCATATGTAAATGAAGCTGAACAATCGGCACTTCAGAATATGCGGGATGAGCTGCTTAGAATCACGGCACCGTTAGCGGATAAAGGAAATGTGCGTAAGCTTCCGGTTATGTCGGGAGGTCAGACCTACCGCGAGTTTGCGAACGGGTTTGAAAGTGGCCGCATTCCTTTGGGGTACTCGGCAAAGGATATGAAGCCGGTTGCGCTTCCTTTACGGCAATGGGGTTGTCTTACGTACTATTTTGGAAATCCCGCAGGAGTACGTCCGGTGCTGAAAAATATGCTTTATGCGGCAGAGCTTAATCGGATGGAAGTGCTCGTGATTAAGAAAAACACAGACAGTGCATTTGATTCACAGAATAACCTACTGGACGGTTTTGCCGGTGACTCGAGAGTATACTACTGCAATGAAGAAAGTATCGCGAAGCTTATGGAAGAACTGAATCAGGAGATTTTGAAACGTAATGAGCTTGTGAACGAATACAGTGAACAGAATGGAATTCCCCGGGAAGAACATGGCAGGGCAAAAAAGGCGGCAGGGTACATTATGGAGCGAACCGTACCGATGATGATCCTTATCGAATCGCTTATGGATTTCTGCCAGGTAAAAAAAGACTCAATAACAGATGGCTTTTTCCAGGGATTTTTTGCCGGCGTGAAGGGATACAATATTTATTTCCTGGGATGCGCTTATCCCGAGGATGCTCTTCGTACTAATTCAATGGCTCAGAAATTCCTGCAGGAAGGACACTATCTCTTTTTCGGGGGCCGATATAATATGCAGGGGCTTGTTACGAATATTCCTCCGGATATGAGAAAAATTGAGAAGGTAAATAAGCTCTACGACCGATATGTTATGCGATATCGGGATGAATGGTACGATATGCAGATGCCATGCGGAAAGCTGGTATATCCGGAAACTTCTCCGGATGAGGAAGCAATAATCTAGAAAAGGTGATCAGTAAGAAGAGGGGTTTGAATGGGACAGGAACAGATGACCCTGATAAATGAGGGAATAAGAGTTGTTGAAAAACTTGAGAATCAGATAAATGAGAATATGGAATCATTTCGTACATGTACCAGTGGAGAACTTGAGCAGGCATACTTCGATGGGTATTTAAGGATGAAGGAACAGCTCAGGGAGTTAAAAAATAGTTTATTACGGTTTCAATCCATAGAAAAACAAAAGATGCTGTCAGGATTGTAACCGGATAATACCATAACAAAAAGGAAGGAGAAGTATAATGGAAGTAGTAAACTTTAAGGACAGTGACTCCGTTAATAAGTGGCTTCAAAGATCCGATGATTTGGGACAGCAGGCGTACGAAGCAATGAGGGACACATCTGCGTTACTTCAGGAAATTGGGGAGGAATCCAGGGGAAGTATGGTTGATGAGATTATAGATCTCAGTAATAAGGTTCTGCATGTTGCAGACGCTGTTACCAAGACTTTTGAAGAACTGAGCAGCGTGATCGACAATATAGTTTCATCAATTGCAAGCACAGTATCGGATATAGCAGGAACTATTGGTAAAGTCGTTAGTTCAATAGGAGGTTAATAAATGGCAGCGGGATTGGAATTAGAGCTTTTTGTAGATAAATCAAAGTATCTTGAAAGAATTAACCAGTTGGATGTTCAGCTGACCAGATTGAATCAGATTAAGGATGATTATAACTCACTGATTTCCGAGCTGAATGACAAGGTTGTCGGAAGTGATTCAGATGCTTTTGCAAAAATCGAGCAGCGTGCCAAAGAACAGATAAATGCGCTTCAAACCAATATTGAAGCGGCACAGGCATCAAGGGCATCCCTTCAGAGAACGGTTGATCAGATGGAAGAGAATCAAAGGCTGGTATCAAATGTGATAGATCAATCCGTTAATACTATAGGTAATGAAGTTCACAAGAATCTGGAAGCAGCCAAAGCAGCTGCCGCGATTGCACCCTTCCTGTGATGAAATACAAGATGAGTGAATTTCGATATGATGAAGGTAAATTCCTTCTGCATTTGGAAAAAGAGTATGAAACAAAAGAGCTTGTTAAGGAACTGGTGACCATTTCCGAGCGACTGACAGCATCGGCAGGAAGTGATACATTAAGCGAATATAGCAGGTTTAAGGGGGATGTGGAAAACGTTTATCAATACTGCGTCCGAATGACTGAATGTATGGAGGAGTGTAAGACATCCATGAAGGATGCTACAAAAAAGATAAGAGATTTACTTGAGGAAAGTGAGTACTTTGTAAAGGCAACGCTTCCCTCAGTATAATGATTTTTACGGGGGACTATCCATGTCCCCCGTATCAACATAAAACCGAAAGAGTTTGATCGGAGTATTTCAAAGGAGAATCTAAATGAAAAAAGGAATTGGAATTGCCCTCGTAACAGCTATGGCATTTATTATCACCGGTTGTGGATCTTCTTCTGAAAAGGAATCGAGCAGTACAGTTCCTTCAGCTGACGTGGCAACTACGGGTTTTTCCAAGACGGAAAATACCACGGATGATGGGGCAGCTGAAACAAAAAACACAGGTAACGACCTATCGGAAACTGCAAGTGAGACCCAGTCGGGACCAACCGATCCGTCAAGTATAAAAGCGGAAGTACCCTCTTATTATTACACGGCAACTAAAACGGGGACCATATCGCATACCGACTCTATTCTTAACACATATGGAGGACTTGCAATAGAATCCACCGCCGGTCAAGATTATAAGGTTTATCTTCCTAATGGCGATTTATACCCTTCGGATGGAACTCTTTCCTACAGCGAATACCTGGGATCAGATCTGTATACCTTTCGGAAAACCAGTGGTGATGATTTAAATACAACTTGTCTGATGAATAGTTCGGGAGAAACACTGATCCCTCATGAGGCAACAATGATCTCCTGGATCGACAGTCAGGATGCGGGCGTCAAGAGATATCTTAAAGTGATTTATACCACGGGAATAACGGAAAATATGGAAGAGGCATTTATTTACGGTACAGAGAATGCTTTTTCAATGTCATATCAGGAAGGCGATACATTATATAAAGGATATGCAAAGGTTTATGATACTGTAAAAAACAGATTTGTTCCAAATGTTCAGATTACATATGCTGATTCATCAGCATTGGAAGCAGTTGGTAACTCTTTCACTTACGCAGATGAAACAGGGACAAAGACTCTTTATGATGAGAACGGTAATGCGCTTGTATCCTGCAAACGATACGACGGACACACCGACAATCATGTGTTTATTGTATGTGACGAAGCCAGCACTTATACGGTTTATAGTGATACCGGGGAGAACCTGTACAAATCGGACAATGTAATATCGACAGTAGGCGGGGAAGGCGTGCTTTCATGCACTGATAGTGACACCGGCATGTATTATATAATTGATTATGCCGGCAACCGATTGACGAAGGATGAATATAAGCTTGTTTATATGGATTCTGCAGGGATTCTATGCGTTAAACTACAAAGCGGTGAATCGGCTCTGATCGATCGGGAAGGAAATGTGATCGTATCCATAGCCGGAGAAGGATTCTCATCAATTTTACCCGGATATTACCGTATCGAAAATCCTGACGGAAAATTTACGGTATATACTGCGAAAGGAAAGGTGTGTGATAATTGCACCGAACGATACAAACTGCTTGCTCATGATGGATCAGGAAAATTCCTTGTATGGAATACGCAATCCTACTCGCTGGAGCTTGATCCGAACACTACTTTCACGTCAGTCTTCCCCGTCGGACTTGTCGAAAGTTCAAATGCTGATTATAAGTTGGGGTTATATGATTTATTTAATGGTAATATGATCATTGAAGATCTCTATGATTCTTTTACATATGACGGACAGATGGTATATGGTTATAAGAATGATACAAAGACCTGGGATATATACAAACTGACAACAAATGTTCCAATAAAATGATTAACGTTTAGGGTGGATGACTATGGAAAAAATCCTGGTATCTCTGGATGTCCCTATACTGGGGGAAAAATATGATATCTTTGTGCCGGAAGATATAAAGATCTCCTCGCTGACGGAGGTTCTGGCACAGGGAGTTTTTGATGTGAGCGGCGGAAAGTATGCTGTGTCCGGAAGAGAAATGCTTATGCTGCTGGAGCCGGAACTTCTACTGGATCCTCAAAAAACGCTTGGGGATTATGATGTGGGGGACGGAAGCCCGATGATGATGATCTGATGTGTTGGCCAATATGGGAAAAACAGGGGAATCCTTTTTCGGAGGGGCATTATGGATTATAAGATAATCAACGAATATACATACAATACGGGATATGAGTTTCGGGCTGAAGACGGAACACCGTACAGAGTTATAGAAAAACTGGGGAAAGGCGGACAGGGCGAAGTATATAAGGTTATCGGTAATGACGGAACCTATGCCTTAAAGTGGTACTACAAAGAAAGATATCTTGACAGGATCAACGCTGTGGCGTTTAAGAAAAATCTGTTGAGTAATATACAGGATGGAGTTCCCAGGCTTTCGAGCGGCGAAGCAGCGGATCAGTTTATCTGGCCTTTGAAAATGGTGATGGAGAGAGACAGATCATTTGGTTATCTGATGCGGCTTTTCCCCCAGGGTTACGATACTTTGAAAAGCGTTATCCTGGGACGAAAAAAGGAGACAGGAACCGGGAAAACAACAGTACTTACATGGGGAAGCTGGTTTGCACGAATAACGGCTGCACTGAACATTGTAAGGGCTTTTGAAATACTTCATGCAAAAGGGTTCAGCTATCAGGATGTAAATGATGGCGGATTTTGTTTGAATATGAACACAGGAGAAGTATTCATCTGTGACTGTGATAATGTATCGCCTGATAAAACAAATCTTGGTATCTTAGGGATAAAGACTTTTATGGCGCCTGAGGTTGTCAGAGGAGAAAGCCTTCCTGACAGACATACGGATGAATATTCACTGGCAATCATTCTGTTCAGATTGTTTTTCCACGGTCATCCGATGATAGGGCAGGAAAGCAGAAGCTTAAGAAGCAGTCTGACATGTTCGGACGCAGAGATAGATACCATGATCTACGGGACAAAACCGCATTATTGTCTGGCGTCAAAAGACAATGAAAATCCTATTGACCCCAAAAGAGATCGCGATGTTTTTCGTTTGGCGCTGACTTATCCCGTGAAACTGATGGATGCATTTGAACAGGTATTTACCGAGGGGGCATATGATCCTATGAGGAGATTAAATGCAACAGAATGGCGTAAGATTCTGCTCAGTGTGAGAGATCATCTGATCATTAAAGAGGGAAAAGAAGAATTCTACGGAAGAAGGATCAATACGGATCTGCCAGTGGAATGCAGGACATTAAGCTATAAAAGGGGAAGAAAAGTTCTCTGTATGCCGGGAAAAATACTGTACGGATATCATTTTGATGAATACAGCGCTGATTATAGAAATGCTGTCGGAAAGATTATTTGCACGAACAAGAATGGAGTGATAGGTCTGCATAACCAAAGCGGAAAGAATATAGATTTTACACTGAACGGAAAATCGGGAACATGCAGAGATGGGGGAAGACTTCCGTTATTGGTAGGAATGACGATTAAAACCGGAGGAACATGTATTACAGTGGAGTGACCGGGCAGGAGACGTTGATCATGCCAGTTCAACTGGAAAAGTATAGGAGATGGGAGAAATACAAATGGGAGATAAAAATAATGATTTTTGGGAAATGCTGGAATCAGAATTCTTCAGTAATCATGATGAAAAAGATATGAATGGGACGGTTCCTGTTTCATACGTGGTACCTTCGGAAGAAAACAACCGTCAGATTCTGAACATCATTTTTGTAATAGATGTATCCGGAAGTATGGAAGGAACACGCATAGCCCAGGTAAATTATGCTTTGGAAAACATTTTTAAAGAAATGAAGGGCCGGGACGATCTGAACTCAACGGTCAAGGTTGGAATTATGCTTTTTTCAGAAAGTGCAAGGTGGTTGACGATCCGTCCGATTCCGTTGGATGATTATGTGTTTTCTCCAATAACCGTGCAGCCGAGTTTAACATTTTATGGAAAAGCATTTGATGCTTTGGAAGAAAAATTGCATAAAAGGGAATTCATGAATCCTGATCTGGGAGAGTATTATTCGCCACTGATCCTCTTTATTTCAGATGGAGAACCGATTGATATCGGGGATTATCCGAAGTCATTAGAGAGGCTGAAGAACAACCCATGGTTTAAAAAGGCTTCAAAATATGCCATTGCAGTTGGGAATGATGCACGAGGCCAGAAGGTAGGAAAGATTCTTTCGGATTTTACCGGTATTAAACAAAATGTAAGACATGTTGATGAGGGCGCGGCTCTGTGCAATCTTATTGAGTTTATTGCGATAAGAGCTTCTGAGGTTCAGACATCTATGGTTTCATCAGCGCCGGGTGGTTATGAAACATCGGAAAGTATCTTCAAGGACGTGGATGAGACAATGTTCTTATGGTCATAAATATCCGATAAGGTGGATTTATATCGAGGCGGGATAAATGAGTTATAAAGCATTTAGCATGAGCAGAACAGGGGCAAGACATATTGAAACCGGCAGGCCATGTCAGGATTATTCTCTACACGAGGAATACAACGGAAACTGTATAGCTGTTGTATCGGATGGCCATGGTAATGAAAGGCATTTTCTTTCAGACAGAGGTTCCAGAATTGCCTGTCAGACAGCATTGGAAAACATCAGGATATTTATCGATGAGTTCTTAATGCAGGATAATATCACTAAAACCGTGACAGAGAAGGCTATCAGGTTATTAAAACAGGAAATCATCAAAAGGTGGAAGTCGCTGGTACGGCAGGATTACTGTGATATAGGTGCGCCAGCTCCCAAGGGGGAACCTGCAGGAATATCTGAGAACGTTGAAGTGTATTATGGCTGCACTTTATGTGCAGTATTTACTGTTGGGGATGCCTGGATTGGAATTCAGATAGGGGACGGAAGCATAGCGGCACTGTTAAAAAACGGAGAGATGATCTGGCCTGTACCGGAAAGCAGGATTAACGAAGATAATCTTACCGCCTCGCTATGTATGCCGGATCCGATGATTGATTTCAGGCATATTTTTTTTGAAGACAGACCGGCATCGATATATGCGTATACGGATGGAATTGAAAAAGTTCTGCCTGATGGAGGAAAGGGTATCACGGTTTTTCTGGATTGGCTGAAAAAAATAAGTAATAGTGATAGCAGAGATGATGATCTGAAGAAAAATCTGGATATTTTTACAAGAAGGAGCAGTATTGGAGATGATGTCAGCGTCGCTGTTATATATAGCAGTGATGTGGATTGTGTTAATACTGATTTTTCGAAGACCGACAGAGATAATACTTACAGACAACTGATGGTAAAGGCGGATGAATTATTAAGTACGCTTTCTTATTATGAAACAATGATTGAAGAAATCGATGAAGATGATAAAGAACAGTCTGACAGAAAAAGAGAATTGCAGAAGGTAGTTGACAGGAAAAGGAAGGAATTATCGGGGCTGCTGCATAGAATTAAAGAACTGGATTATCCTGAAAGAGAGAAAGAATAGTAATGAAATGGTGGAAATGTACCTGTGGAAGGGTTTATCCTGAGAATTATTTCATCTGTAAGTGTGGAAAGAAAAAGAGTGAGGTGGTTTCCGAAGCAAGTGTTTCTGAAATGGTTCCTTTGTCGGAAATGAACGAAACAGCAGAAAAAAAGATTTGCGGATGCGTTCCAACATTGAAAATCAAATGCTGGAGATGTGGAAATGATATATCGGAAGGCAGTGCAGCATGTGTATTCTGTTCTGCCTCGTTGAACAGAACAGTGCCGCAAACAGAAGAAGGGAAAGCCTTAAGGACTGTTTATGACAGCTTTGGATGTAAGGCTGTTTTCAACAACCGCGATTATCTTGTGAATTCGTTGGGGGATCTTCTATCTGAATCCAAAATGCTGAGAAACCATATCAGCGTTGCCATGGATGCCGGTGTAGGGGAACTATACTTAAAACAACTGCAAAAGGGAGGTCCGAATGCGGATTTCATAATTAATGTCAGAAAGCAATTAGTAGATGGGGCTGGTTTATCAGATTCCACGGCAACAAGGCTTATAGAACTATTTGATGAAATGATTGGTTGGAGAACACTGCGTGCGGAAGAAGTAAACATCCGACCGGAAAAGTATATATCCATAGATACTGTAATAAATGACAGGGAGTCAATCCGCACAGATGAGGTAATGAACAGATCTAATGCTCAGAATGCATGTGAGCATAAGCCATTGAATAATAATGAGTATTCCTCCGGGGAAATAACAGGTGATAGGAATCGGAAATCGTGGAGCACAGGAGTTGTTTTGTTAATGATTATACTTGTTGCTGCGACGATTTCTTTAGTAGTGTGGGGAGTTAAAGTTAACCGGGAAAATGGATCGGATGGAACAACCGAAGATGCAAATAGAAATGTCGGCAACTCAGAATCTTCGGTTGCATCAATTGTATCATCTGATACTGAATTGAGTTTTGCAGAAATGGAGATAAGACTTCCTTATGGATTTCAAGTAGATTATTATTCTCATAATAGTTATATTGATGGACTCAGATCAGCACGTATATCTATCACAAATGATAAATCAATTGAATATTACATGGAAGTAGAGAGGTATACAAAGGGAGAAGATATATTTGATTATAATTCTTTCGATGAGTTCCTAGAAAGTCCATATGGTTTTTATGATGCAATATCTTCTACTGTGATGGAGCAGGGGGTGAAGTATTATTCCCCAAAATTAAATGAATTAGTAACAGCGTTTGAATCAGATGAGGCATTTTGGACTGTATCGTTTTATTCCTATTCTGATAATTATACATATGAGAGCATGAAAGGCGATTTTCTGAGTATAGTTAAAGAAGTCCATTTTTCACCATATACCGGATTGAAATCAAAGGGAATTGAGATGATGCTTCCGCAGAGTTTTCAGGTGGAAGCCATTGATACATCTGCAAATCCGGATATTTATACAAGTTTTTATTCTGAGAATTCAGATATTTCAATTTATGTTATTATGCAAACAAGAAAAGAGTTAATTGACGAAGGAATTTGGTGCTATAATGAGGATGAATATCTGAAATTATGTAAGGATCAATATTTGAAGGATCTGGAAGTGACTGAAAACTGTACAACATTGGATAACGGTAGTATTACGTATTATACATACAAAATTGATGATGGTATTGGATATTTGGTTACTGCATATGTATCAGAGAGGGCATATTGGTTGGTTTTTTTTGCATGCGATGCGGATATATTTGAGACGAATAAAGATGATTTCTTAAAATGGGCAAGAACAGTAGGTTTTTATATGGATAAGGGCGATACGGCAGGAAAGTGGGAAAAAAAAGGAGAGGAATGGTATTTTGAGAATTATGTAGGTCGCCGCAAAGCGGACGAGTGGATAAAGCAGTACGGAAAATGGTATTACCTGAACGGTGACGGTATTATGCAAACCGGATGGGAAAAGATTGCAGGTAAATGGTATTTCTTCGACAGTAAGGGTGTGATGCAAACCGGATGGAAAAAGATTGAAGGAAAATGGTATTACTTCAACAGTAATGGTGTGATGCAAACAGGTACAGTAACTATAGATGGAAAAAGCTATTCATTTGATAGTAACGGAGTGTGGATTGATGACAATGCGGTCGATGATTAATCAACGCAGTCTGTATTTGACCAATATGGGATTCCGATTGACATGGAATTGAATGGTTTTTATGAGTTTGATATGGATATTGCCGAAAGTGAAAATGAAACAGATCTTATTATGGTTGGAGTTACAGACTATAAAGTCGAGCTGATTTCGGCTATTGAAAAAAAGGAATTCGCGCAATATGGAATTGATCTTACAAATTATGAAAAAAAGACTGTCGAAATGAGACTTAGTTATCCGGAAGGCGTGAATGAGTTTAATTGGTCTACATATATTGAAAACTATTATTCAGAACTTCGTAATGAAGAGAAAGTAGATTTTACAGAAGATTTAAGTGTGGGGAGCGATAATATTCTGTATTATGGGTATCAAGTTTTGAGGATGAGGTATAATGACGAGATAATTACGGTTTATTTGATTTTGGATTATGCTCCGCTAACATATAGATTTCTTGTTCCGAAGGGATATGATGGAGTCATGCTTGGAATATCTAACTCAGTAATTGATGATGGGTTTACTTACAGTAAAGAAAAGTGCCATTTTTTTAGACTTGATTAGCAAAGTGACATCGGGGGAATTAGAGAAAAAACGTAAATAAAAATATTCCTGATATTGATAAGAGATAAGATTTGTATTGAGGAAGTTGGGACATGATCCTTATATACACGGAAGGTTCACCGCCATAGTTGATCGGAGGGAAAATGGCCTTTATAGAGCTGAACATAAGGACGCTCTTATTTGACGTACCCTTCAACAGCTATTCAGTACTTGATACGATGATGTTCATACACATTTAGTTCTGTTTCATGAGGTATACAAACTCATCAAACCCTTATAAAACTTGAATTTGGGGCTTGACATAATAGGAGGGGATATGGGGATTCCGTTATATCAAATCCCCCAATAAGGTTTTTAAATCCTAATGGCAAATACGTGGAGGGCACTTATGTTCGATATCGCGTTGTTTACTCTTATACAGACCATGATGGCGATTCAGATTTAGGGAGAATCGTGTTTTCAAAAACATATCATCCATGTCTGAGGAAGAAATAGAGTCGGTAGGTTTTAAATAAACAACTCAAGGAGGGGCGCTTGTGATACTATCTGGCGATAAAACGATTGATTTTGATTTGAATATGGCGTTTGGCAAGACAGATATGAATATATTTACATACACGTATACGGTTCAGGAGAGTGAGAATGGTGCATTTTCAGGTTGGATAGTCTATGAATGCGGGAAACGGGGAATAACAAAGGAATGCTGTATAGATCCCGATGGGCATGTTTCCCAAATCGCTCATTATGATTGTGATGAAAATCCAATCGGAAGCACTAAACCCGGTTCGATTATCCTTCTCAAGCGTTTTGACAAGGCGGGGAAGATAATCGTTTGGAAAGAATGGTATTATTGTCCGGAAGATGGACTTGGATGGAGTTGGTATATGACAGAGTATGACGAGAATGGTAACGTCGTATATGATGAGTATAAGGGACAGGCGTAGGGAAAACTATGATCAAGTATTTCAACATTAATGAAGAGGGTACCAATCTATGACCGCTTTGCTGAGGTTGCAATTAATTCGTTGTATGGACATATTCCTTTTTTAGTTCATTAACAAGATTTTGCATTTTACATATAGGAAGTGATAGTGTGAAAGAAAGTAAAATGAGCTAAAATCGTGGAATAGACACAAAAAACAGGCTCACATAGTGAACCTTTGAAACGGTATTCCCACCTACGTAAAAGAGGCGCACCTGCACATCAATAACAAAATGGGTAGGTGCATCTGATATTGATGCCGGGATGCCTTAATAATGAGTCTATTGTAACACGGAAACTGAAAGGTGGAAACACTTTCATTACTATTTGTGCCGCCGACCGAAGGCGGCGGAATGGGGATTAATATGAGAATATTAGAGCAAGAAAACATAAGAGCATATAAAAGTATGAGAACTGATTATATATTTGATAAGTTAAATGATTTAGATGATGTTATTGATATAATAACTTTATTTCAATCAACTGGTGTTGATATAAAAAATATTTTGGTTTCGGAATTGGGTGATTGGGAAGATGGACCATTAATACTTGGATATTCAAATGAGGCTGAATTAAGACAGTCTATTGAAGATTTTAATGAAAAAAGAATAGAAAAATACCTAATTAATGGTGAATACGGAGATACTTTATTATCAGCATCAATTTATCCTGAAATAAGTAAGATGTCTGTTAGATATCAACCTAGAATAAAGGCGGAATTAAAAAAAATGTTTGATGAGTTAATTAGTTCTGATTCAGATAGTATGAATAATGTTAACTAAATAAGAAATATTCCACATTTATAAGATGTTTTATAAATTAAAGATAGGGTGATTAATAATGGATTATAAAGATAAAAATGCACAATTATAGGTTAAAATGGCTAACAATGCTATTAAAGTTGCTAGAAAATATGAGGAAAATTATGAGGTTTTTCGTACGTCAGTATTGAAAGAACAAAATGGAGGAAAACCGGGGAATGAGGTGTTGGAAATGCGGAAAGAGCCTGAAAGATGGGGCAGAACTCTGTAATCATTGCGGAGTCATGCAGGAGAGAATTCAGCCGGACACAGAAGAAGGAGCTGCTTTTCGAAAGATATATGACCTGTTGGGATGTGAGCAGGTATTAAAAGACGAGACTTGTCTTGCTAATGCCATAGGCGATATGATGCCTGATGCGGGTCGGCTTGGAAATGTGATCAGAAAGGCTATGGAAGCAGGTATCGGTGCGATCTATCTGGATCAGCTTTCGCATTCGGCAACCGGAGACGGCGTATTCCATGAAAAAGTACGTAAGGTGCTTACAGATGTTGTAGGTCTGCCCATGAAAGAGGCAGACAGAATAATATTATACTTTGATGAGATGATCGGATGGCCAGAGAAAACAGGAGGCAGTAATCTTGCGGTTGGTGATCAGAATCAGATTACTGTTTCCGGCAAATGCGGACCAAATGCAGAATGGATGCTGGCTAATCATAACCTTATCTTTTACGGGAGCGGAGAAATCAATTCTTATGCTTCGAAGATCGCACCGTGGATGGTCTATTTAGAAGAAAACAAGGAAAAGTATCAAATTGAAAGGATAGTGATCAGAGAAGGTATTACCGGTATAGGGATGTTTGCTTTTTATGGTTGTCATACTAAAGTAATATGGCTGCCGGACTCATTGAAGGTTATAAGGGATAATGCATTTAGTAATGTGAGCGGTCTAAGTAGAATACTAATACCTGATTCTGTGGAGGCTATTGGCAGGCATGCATTTTCCGGATGCACATCTTTGGAGGTCATTACATTTCCGCAGGCATTGAAGGTGATCGGAAGAAATGCCTTTGAAGGCTGTGCGTCACTTTCCGGGGTTTATTATAAGGGTACTTATTCCAAGTGGGTTGAAATGAATATCGTCCCGGACGGTAATGAATCACTTTTATCAGCAACACTGATTTGTAAGGAGGAGAACGAAGAGAAAAAGTTCACTGATACTGTCACTGATGATGGAGGTGAAGAAAATCAAGAATCATCATATAAGGGATTGGCTATTGGGGTGTTGATTATAATCGTCTGTATTATTTGTATAATCATGTATCATTACAGCTAGAATTATTGAAAAATAAGCAGATGGAATGATGATCACAGTCCCGGATGCTGTTATTATGTCAGATTGACAATACTTGTTTAGAGCATATGCATCTGAGAGGGCGTATGCCTGATTTTACATTGGCCAGATTTGATTATATATAGAACAGCTATAGTAAAAGCAGTATGGTAAATGATGCAGGCGGTGTGGTATTTGCCGGGACTGGCATAAATTCGAATTTATTATCGGAAGAAGAACCAAAAACTATTGATTATGTTACTGAAATGAAGTATATTCAACAGTTTTCTGAGGTGAGCAATTTTTCAGTGTGGAAAGGGAAAGAGAAAATGGATCTGACTAAAATCGTTATTACCGGCGGCCCCTGTGCCGGAAAGTCTACAGCTATGAGCTGGATTCAAAATACATTTTCGCAGATGGGTTACACGGTCCTTTTTGTTCCGGAAACTGCGACAGAGCTGATCACAGGAGGCGTTTCCCCGTGGACCTGCGGAACTAACAGTGACTTTCAGAAATGTCAGTTCCGTCTTCAGCTGGATAAGGAAAAGGTGTTTGAACAGGCCGCTGAGACAATGGATGGTTCAAAGGTTCTGATAGTATGTGATCGGGGAGCTATCGATAATAAGGCCTATATGGATGATCTTGAATTTGCCCGGATCTTGGATTATTTTGATACAAACGAAATTGAATTAAGGGATAATTATGATGCCGTTTTCCACCTTGTTACTGCGGCCAAAGGGGCAGAAGAATTCTATACAACAGATAATAATTCTGCAAGGACCGAAACGGTTGAAGAGGCGGCCGCTCTTGATGACAGACTGATCTCGGCGTGGACAGGACATCCGCATCTGCGGATCATTGATAATTCTTCGGATTTTGAAGATAAGATGAAGCGTTTGATCGCTGAGATTTCCTCATTTCTCGGAGAACCGGAACCGTTTGAAATTGAACGAAAGTTCCTGATAGAATATCCCGACATCAAATGGCTGGAGTCTTTGCCAAACTGCCGGCGGGTGGAAATAATACAAACTTATCTGAAATCCGACTATTCGGAGGAGGTTCGGGTCCGTCAAAGGGGCTGTGACGGTCATTATGTATATTTTCAGACGATTAAGCGAAATGTCAGTGATATAAAGAGAGTTGAGATCGAACGCAGACTTTCGGAGAAGGAATATGTACGGCTTCTCATGAATGCGGATACTGCAAAAAGACAGATACGAAAGGATCGTTACTGCCTTACATTTGAGAATCAGTATTTTGAGATTGATGTATATCCTTTCTGGGCAGATAAAGCGATTGCCGAGATAGAACTCAGCAGTGAGGACACCGAAATAACATTTCCAGAACAGATAAAGGTTATTAAGGAAGTGACGGATGACAAAAGTTACAGGAATGCTGCTCTTGCGAAAATATAATCTGTATGCGGCAAAGCCAGGATCTCTCGCTAATGCCATAGGAGATATGATGGTTGATGAACAGCACAAAGAATGATTGGTTGGAACCTGATAATGAGTATTGGTATTTGGAAGTTGAATCAGAAGTCACTTTCGAGTCAGAAAAAGGTGAGGTCATTAAATGGGCCAGATCTGTACATTTTTATTAGAGTAACATATATTAAAAGCTGTATGATAAATGATACATAAACGAAAGTGATAAGGGTGGAGGTATTCATGAAGTTAGAAACTATTTTTGACAGGGGAATAAAATTTCATCACTATTGTAATACGGCATATCCGTTAAGGCCAAATTCTTTAGCGCAGTATGAGGTGCATGATAATGAAGCGATTTATACAGTTGTAAAGAAGAATATCGATGCGCAGGATGAATTATGTCTGTATGTGCATGTACCTTTCTGTCAGGCAAGATGTAAATTCTGCGAGTATGTAGTCCTTGATAAGCCTGAAGAAGATGATGCGGATAAATATGTGGAACATCTGCTAAAAGAAATTGAGATGTACAGAAAAATAATAAAAGACAAGAAAATTGTTGGATATGATCTGGGTGGGGGGACACCATCGTATCTGTCGGTTGAAAATCTAAAAAAAATAACAGATGCTGTTAAGAAATTTAATCTCGAAGAGGATATTTATCTCAGCATTGAGACCACTCCGTTGATTGCGGCAAATGATCCTGAGAAGATAAAGGCTGTCAGAGAGCTTGGCTATAACAGAATATCTATGGGATTTCAGACTGTTTCCGAAAAACTGCTTGAATCGCTTGGAAGAGAAGGTTCTAAGTCTATATATGAAAAGGCTGTTGAAAATGTAAGAAAAGCCGGGTTTGACAGACTAAATATTGATCTGATGTATGGATTCCTGAATCAAACGGATGAAGATTTTGCTAATACAATTAAGTATACGATTGCTCTTAACCCGGAGTTTATTACGTTATATCGTAACAGATATAAAGGAACCAAGCTGGAGGCTGAATCCCAGGGGGTGACGCTCTATAAGGTTAACAGACAGTATAGTATAGCCTATAGTTTATTAAAGGAATCAGGTTATACAGCCAATAATGGAAAGAACACATTCAGCAGAATCCCCGGTGATATGGGAACATCCTCATATCTTACAAAACGCGTGATCAATGCGACGTCCTATATAGGATTTGGACTAGTGTAGCGACATATTGACAATTGAACTATTATACAACCTGTGTTATACTGTAATTGTTGGTGATAACAGTATATACGGAGGTTACTCAATGGCTCGTCCGAAGAAGAATCATGTTCAACTATCA